>Ga0193753_10000077_pt1 | contig 93243 bp, 88 predicted proteins | sample H1c2metaG_FD_144925 | JGI IMG/M metagenome (GOLD analysis project Ga0193753, IMG submission 144925) | Soil microbial communities from a riparian zone of the East river system, Colorado, United States - H1c2 | ecosystem: Environmental > Terrestrial > Soil > Riparian zone | place: USA: East...
CCAGAACTACATCATTGATCACAATAAGATCCTGGTGCAGATTGCTGAGAATCGAAAGAAGCCGAAGGCGAAGTCCAAATGGGCTGAACGCATGGAGCAGATGCAGGAGCAGCAGAAAAAAATGAAGGAATTACAGCAGAAGGGCAAGAAGTAAGATCAATTTGGTAATTTGGCAATTCGACAAATTCAATACAGGAACCAGTAAGTCACGAAGGCACGAAGGCACGAAGGAACACAAAGACTTCGCATACCACGCACAATTGGCACATTAGCAAATTGCCAAATTATCAAACTGTTTTCTTGTATTCCTTCGTGCTCCTTCGTGTTCTTTGTGCCTTAGTGGTTCAAAAGTCCGTTTAAATAAGCTTTTGTTAAACCATTCGCAGCCCTCCAACAGGTTCAAAACCCGGATTTTCACTTTACGCAACTTATTGCCTATTTTGGTTCGTCTTACCAGCAGATCAAATACTCCCAGAATCATGAAAAAATTTTCTATCATCATAGCCGTGACCGTAGCAGGATTAGTTTCGTTTTCGATGCCGGTAAAGGCGCAGAAGAAACTGACGGAGGCGACGATCACCTATGATATCGTGATCAATACCAACAATACCACACCGAAGGCGGCAGACCTGCTGGATGGCGCGGTGAGCATCATTTATCTCAAGGGGAATTCCAGCCGGTCGGAGCTTGTGAGCTCCCTGGGCACTCAATCGACCGTGATAGATGGGAAGACGGGTAATGTGACGATCCTGAAGGATTACGGCGAGCAGAAATACATGATCACTCTTGTGCCGGCGGAGTGGAGACTTTCCAACAAGAAGTATGAGGGGGTGACCTTCACTTTCGAGAATGAGTTCAAGGTGATTGCCGGTTATAATAGCCAGAAGGCAACGGGTAAGCTCGCCGATGGGAGCACTTTTACCGTGTACTTTACCCGGGATCTTATTCCCGCCAATAAGGATTTTCAATATCTCAATAAGGATCTTCCCGGCCTTGCCATGCAATATGAAGCAAACCTCGGTAAGCAGAAGGTGACCTATACCGTCTCCAGCATAAACTTCACGCCGGTGCCTGCGGCAAAATTCGACCTGCCTAAATCTGGTTACAGGGTAATGACGTACGAGGAAACGAAGACCGGGGGAAATTAAAAGAAAAATTTAAACAGTTCTCAGAACTGGATGTTAATAGTAGCGCCCTTGACCTGGTTTTGAGCGGTGAGGCTTACTGAAACCTTCTTCTGTAGCGGAATTGTGTAGGTTGTATGTCCCTGCTGATAGGTATAGGCGGTGCTTGCCAGGTTAACATATCTTGTTTCCTTGACAGCCATCACCTGGTTGCCACGGAATGTGTAGCCGGACTGAAGGGAAAATGAACCAGGCTTGATGGAACTCTTGAATGAAAGCAGGGCAACCCTGGGAGCCGCCTTATTGGCCTTTCCATCGCCGAGTGTGGCGAAAGCACCAATTGCAGAAGAGGCCAGTAAAAGTGAAAATGCCAGTTTCCTGCAGACAACCTTCAATATGGAAAAGTTAGTTTTCAATTCGGAGCAAATTTAACACTAAATAAAAGATAAAATCAAACCGTCCATCCAGAATTTTAATACTTATTTAACGGCCAGGGGACGAAATTGTTACATCTTTTTTAAAAAAATAAATCCCAATTTTGCACAGATGGGGAAAACTTAAGAGCGGAAAATATAAATTTTTTAGGATAACTTGTTGATAATAAGGGTCACCCAGGTGACTACAAGCAGGATACCTTCTATTTTAGTTCTTTACGTTTATACTTAAAACACGGGAATTAATGAAAGAAAACCCTTACCAGGAAGACCGGGAACTGATACGTGAGTTGCTCCGTCAGTATGAAAACTTGAAAAATGGCAGAACGCATTCATTTATCGAAGAAGAGTCTTTTGAGAAAATAATCAATTATTACGAGGAAAAGGAGGAGTTGACGAGGGCCGTAGAGGCCGCCGATCTGGCGATCGGTCAATATCCCTATTCTGCCGCCCTGCTCGTAAGGAAGGCGGATCTCCTGCTCGTACTTCGTCAATACCGGGAGGCCCTGGCGATCCTGGATCACGCCTCGCTGCTTGACAGCCGCGATATCAATCTCTATATTCTGAAGACGGACGCACATCTTGCGCTCGATGAGCCCGAGAAAGCAGTAGCCCTTCTCGAAGAGGCGCTGTCGACCTTCGAAGGCGATGAGAAGATCGAATTGCTATTCGAATTATCGGATGTATATGATGACTATGAAGAATTCGATAAGGTATTCGATTGCCTGAAGGTGATCCTCGAGCAGGATCCCGAGAATGAAGAAGCCCTGTATAAGATTTGTTTCTGGACAGACTTCACCGGCCGGAATGAAGAAAGCATACGCCTTCACGAGCACATTATCGATGAGTTTCCCTATAGCGAACTTGCCTGGTTCAACCTCGCCGCTGCCTTCCAGGGGCTGAAGCTCTACGAGAAGGCCATCGACGCGTATCTCTATGCCATTGCCATTGAAGAGAAATTCGACTATGCCTACCGCAACATGGGCGATGCTTATATCAGGCTGCGGAAATACAAAGAGGCCATTGAGGCATTGGAGAAGGTAACGGAACTTTCCAAGCCGGAGGTAGTGATCTATGAGGCGATCGGGCATTGCTACGACCGGCTGAAGAACTATGCGCAGGCGCGGTTCTATTACCGCAAAGCTTCCCATCTCAACCAGGAGGATAGTAAGTTGTTCTATAAGATCGCCTGCACCTACTTCAATGAAGGGCAGTGGCAGAATTGTATCAAGCAACTCGACCAGGCCATGAAGATTCATCGCCAGCAGCCGGAGTACAACCTGTTGATGGGAGAGTGTAAGCTGGAGATGGGCCTGACAAAGGATGCCGTACAGGCTTTCCTGAATGTGGTGCGGATCCGTCCGCGCAACGTGTCGGGATGGGAGGCATTGATCCGTTGCCTGTATAAGGGAAGCTTTCATGATGAGGCATTGGAACAGGCCGACGCTGCATTGCAGGTGACGAACGGCAAACCATTATTCATTTTTTATAAGTCGGCCGTATTGATGGCCATGGGGAAATCCAAAGAAGCGATACTTCAATTAGAGAACGCGATGTCATTGGCGCCAAAGCTGCTCAAGAAGTTTGTCGAGCTGGATCCCGCCGTATTGCAGAATCAGCAGATCGTGGACGTGATCGCAAAATTCAAGCGAAAGAAATCGATCTAGTAAAAAGTCAAAATTCAAAAGTAAAAAGTAAAAAAATCGTGCTAGGCGAAGTGTTCCATCGTAATAGGAGAGTATGGAGCTGGGGAATTAAATATAAAAGGGAATTGGGATGTACAAAAAATAGAGGCTTTTCTAATAGCACGCCTTTTTGAATTTTGAATTTTGACTTCCTGGTAGCACGCCTTTTTGAATTTTTACTTTTGAATTTTGACTTTGCCCAGGCCTCAAGATGTTCATAACTATACTTATTCTTCCTTATTTTTGCGCCGGTTTAAATAGTTCACACCGGATCTGCCGGGATGATGGCAGATCCTGAAATCAAATTTCAACAGCATGAATTTTAATCTTTCGCAGATGCCGGATCGTTTCACCAGGCCGCGCACTTCCGGAGTTACAATGGTAATGGATAAGGGTCTCAGTGTGAACGAAGCTAAAAATTTCCTCAGTGTTTCCTATCCACACATCGATATCATCAAACTGGGCTTCGGTACTTCCTATGTTACACCTAATCTTCGCGAGAAGATAGAACTCTATAGATCATACGATCTCCCGGTGTATTTTGGAGGCACCTTATTCGAGGCCTTCCTTATCCGGAATCAATTTGACGATTATATCAGTGTCTGCAAGGACTACGGTATCGACTATGTAGAGGTCAGTGATGGGTCTATCACCATTCCGCATGCCGAGAAATGCGGGTATATCGAGAAGCTCATGAAACATGCGACTGTTCTGAGCGAGGTAGGAAGCAAGGATGCCGCTCATATCATTCCGCCATATAAATGGATAGAGCTCATGCGTGCGGAACTCAGTGCAGGCGCTACCTACGTGATCGCGGAAGCAAGGGAGGCGGGGAATGTAGGTATCTATCGCGGAAGCGGAGAGGTACGCGAGGGGCTGGTGCAGGAGATACTCACCCAGATCCCGGGAGAGAAGATCGTATGGGAGGCTCCGCAGAAGGCACAGCAACTATATTTCATCGAATTGCTCGGATGCAATGTCAATCTTGGAAACATTGCACCCTCCGAGGTAATCGCAATGGAGGCAATGCGCGTTGGCCTCCGAGGCGATACCTTCGACCTTTTCCTAGACAAGAAGCAAAATGCCTGACACTTCTCAGCTATCGGGTAAACAGGAACGGCTATTCGGGCTGATCGGTTATCCCCTGTCGCATTCTTTTTCCCGGAAATATTTTACGGAGAAATTCGAGAAGGAGCATATTTCAAATACACGCTACGAACTCTTCCCCATTCCTTCCATTGGCGATCTGACCGGTCTCCTGGAAAGAAACCCAACGCTATGCGGCCTCAACGTAACCATTCCCTATAAGGAAGAGGTGTTGTTCTTCCTGACGGAAAAGAATGAGTTGGTAAAGGAGATCGGGGCCTGCAATTGCATTCGCATCGGTAAGGATGGTAGCCTGAAAGGATTTAATACCGACGCCATCGGGTTTGGGAGATCATTGCAGCAACACTTAGGTTTACATCATAAAAAGGCACTTGTATTCGGTACGGGTGGCGGGGCGAAAGCCGTGCAATATGTATTGAGAACGATGGGGATCGAGTACAGGATCGTCTCACGAAAGGCAATACCTGGTCAGCTTACCTACGATGAACTATCACCTGCCCTTATAGCCGAATACAGTCTCATCATCAATACCACGCCATTAGGCATGCATCCCAACCAGGCGGAGGCGCCCGCTATTCCTTATGCCGCGCTGACCCCGGAGCATTACTTGTATGATCTCGTGTATAACCCGGAGAAGACGCTCTTTCTTCAGAAAGGAGAGGAGCGTGGGGCAGCGATCAAGAATGGACATGATATGCTTGTGTTGCAGGCGGAGGAGAGTTGGAAGATTTGGAATGATTTGGCATAGCTGGGAAGCAGATCGAATTAGGAATAGGGAATTAGGCTTCATTCGAAGATTCATCCCGTGCACGCGGTAAGGAATATGTATAAGGGTTAAGTAATAAGTAATTAGGAATAAGGAATTAGACTTCATTCGAAGATTCATCTCGTTCCATTCTCACTTGCTCTTACCGTCTTTCCGTTTTGCCAGCAGAAACAGTGCCCTGGAAGAAGTGACACCTGTTCATTCAAAAACATGAAGGGTAAGAATACCTGGGCCTGAATAGGAATGAATCTTCGAATGAAGTCTAATTCCCTATTCCTAATTACTTATTCCTTGCCACCAAGCGCCAATCGTGCGAGAGTAGGGATGGTTACAATTTTCTTTGCAGAGTAATCATAGCAGATCATACCGGTCTTCGCGATCGCGACGATGATCTTCGAATGGTCGGTTATCCCTTTTTCTTTTTCCAGTTTATATATCACATCGAAACCGACCTTGCCGAACTCGCCCGGCGTAACGGAGGCAATGACCGTATCGCCATAAAAAAGTTCAGCCTTGAATTCTATTGCAACATCCGCCATAATGAGACCTACGCCGGAGAATTCGAGTTCCGAGTAGCCCAGGTGCTTAAGAAATTGTAATCGGGCTTCGTGCAGAAGAGAGAGGATCGCATCGTTGCCGACATGACCCCCATAGTTTATGTCCGTGATCCGAACGGGAATGGTGGTAGTGAAAGCAAAGTCTGCGGGCAGGTCGATCTTTATGCGGGCCATGGTATGATTGCGCTTTGCTGCTAAAATTAAATTGTTTGAAGGAAAGACGCAAAGAAGTATTGTCTTCGAGTTTATTAGATCAAGGTGATTTTTTTACCGGGAAGGCGATAAGGATACAAGGTATGCAAATACGAAATAAATCATTGAATAATCAGAGGCCATGTCCCGTAGGGACATTTGGTTGGTAGAAAACCAAAAAAAGGTAGTTCGTGCGTTCCTTCGGAACGCCTGACAAGCTGATCAAAAATTAATGAGAGGCGAGGATCCATACCAATTGTGCAGTTTTTTATCCGGATGCTCCGATCAAGCGTTCCGAAGGAACGCAAGGTATTCCTGTGGACGATTTTTTCTACCAACCAAATGTCCCTACGGGACATGGCGTGTTGAGTTAGGAGTAATAATAATGATTGTGTTTTCGTCGGACTTAGATACTTCGTTGCCCTTACCGCCGGTTTATTTTTTTGCCGGGAAGAACGGTAAGGCGGTAAGAATACAAGGTATGTGAATCCGAAGAATAAATTGTTGAATGATCAGGGCTTTGTTGCTACCGGATATTACATGTTAACCGGAATGGTTCCCCGATCACAATTCGTCGTCGAGGGAATTCACGAGACTCAGGATGTCGAGAAAATTGCCGGGCGATTGTGTGACTGGCGAGGCGGCGATCTTCTGCTGCCATTTCTTCAATTGGTCCTTGCAATCGGCATCCTGTTCTTCGCCGGATACGCAGCAGAGGAGGCTGCTCCATTTCTTGGACATGCGGATGAAATTACCATCGGGAGTCATAAGCATCACATAACGCTCGGCCATATCGGGCACTTCGTCCTCATAGGCGAACTCGGGTGCAGTGAAGTTTTCTCCCGATTCCGGGTACACCGAGGCGGCAATGGCTGCAGCCTTGTTGTTTCGTGACCTCGGCGTGCGATCGAGCTTTGCCATCATCTTCTTGCTCTGTTCCAGTGCACGATCGTCATCGGCAGGAAGAGTCTTGGCAGAATTATCACCGGCAGGAGTCTTAGCGGCATTGTTTTCATTCGAACCGGAATCCTTCATGGCGGGAATATTGGAAGACATCCCGTTTTTGCCTGGCTTGTTAATCGTGAGCCTGAACACGGTGAAGGCGACTGCAGCAATAACGGCCGCAGCGGCGGCATAACGAAGAAAGACCGGCAGGGTCCGGGTTGCTGGTCTGGATATCTCAACCGGATCGAGCGAGCTACTGATCAACTCCCATATTCCGGCAGGAGGAGTTACCTCGAGATCGTGCAGGCGGGCCGGATACTGGTCAGCAGGACCGGGTTCTTCCAGCGCAGCGGCAATAGCATCCCAGGCGGATGCGGGGGGCGTCGCCTGGTAGTTGTACATTTTATCTCTTATGCTGCTCATTACTTGCTCCTGTAGCCGGGTTGTTTATCTATGAAATCCTTCACCATTTCCTGCAGTATCACCTTGGCTCGCGACAATTGCGACTTGCTGGTGCCCTCGCTGATGCCCATTATCTCGCCTATTTCTTTGTGCGTGTATCCTTCCACCACGTACATGTTGAAGACGGTACGGTATCCCGGTGATAGTTGACGGACGAGATCGAGAATGTCCTTTTCTGCCAGGTTGTCGAGTACGGAAAGATAATTTCCCTCCAGCGTAGCCTCCTCTTTTTCGGTTACCGGCTGCAGGTATCGTTTCCGCCGGAAATGCTCGATGGCCGTATTGACGAATATCCGCCTGATCCAGCCCTCGAAAGAGCCCTCGCCACGGAAACTGCTTAATTTCTTAAAGACCTTAACGAAACCATCCTGCAGGATATCCTGGGCTTCTTCGGCATTGCCTGCATATCGCAGGCAGACGCCATACATGCGGGGGGAAAACCGGCGGTACAATTCTTCCTGCATACGCCTGTCGTCTTCAATACATCCCTTAATTAAGTCGCTCTCCGTGATATTTTGGTTGCTTTGAGGGATCAAGTTTTAGTTTTTGTTTCAAGGCTTTTTCCAAATGATGTGACAGAAGCGAGAAATGCGACCAGTTTGGCGGTCGCCTTCGCGCGATGACTGAATTGCTCCTTCTCTGCGAGCGTCATTTCGGCAAAGGAAATATCTGCGCCGTCCGGTATGAAGACCGGATCGTACCCGAAGCCTCCTGAGCCTCTTCTTTCATGAACGATGCGACCGGTACAAATGCCTTCGAACCGCGTCTCCTTGCCGTCGAGGATGAGAGAGATCACCGTCCTGAACCTGGCCGAACGATCGGTATGGCGAGCGAGGTTGGTGAGGACCTTGTCGATATTCTTCTCGAACGATCTTTCGTCGCCGGCATAACGTGCACTGTGCACGCCAGGCTCGCCACCCAGGGCCGTTACCTCCAGACCGGTGTCTTCACTGAAACAGTTGGTATGCGTCATTTCATAGATGACCCTCGATTTCTCCGAGGCATTTTCCTCGATGGTGTCGTGGGGTTCGGGAATGTCGATGTCTATGCCGGCTTCTTTGAGGCTAAGCAGCTCGAAGTCATTGCCGATCGCATGCCTTATTTCCTGGACCTTATGCTCGTTATTGGTGGCAAAGATGAGTTTCATCAATGGTTTACATTTATGGACTCCCGGTTCTTTCATGGGGAGGATCTTTCTTCCCGACAAGATAAGGAGAGTTTTCAAGTTTTGATTGCCGGCTATAAAGCGTGTCAGATTCCGAAGATCTTCCGCAGGCACACCCACAATTTGCTTTTCAAAAGTTCATCGGTATGTCTTTCTTCCATAGAAGGACAATAGAGATAGGTGGCCCCCGCTACGTTCTGCACCTGGAAAGCCGGAAAGCTTACAGGCAGTCCGAAGGCGGCCGGTGACACTCCAAAGAGAAAGACGATCTTACTCTTGAAGAAGGGCTGCAATTCCTTTGAGCCGGAATTGGGATAGTTGCTCGTGTTGAGGATGGCCACATCGCCGAGGCTGAGCTGGCAGGCTGACAGCATCTTGGTGAGAAAGGCCAGTTCTTCATCGGGTAGATGGGGAAGTCCGGGATAATTCACGATCACGAGGATATTGCGGTTGTTTTCACCCAGGAACTTCCAGGCCGGAGAATTGGCCTCCGGCTCCGGATATACCGTTTCCGGGAGCAGGGGGGTGGAAATGGGCCTCGCTTTATCCGGTACACCTGTATCTACCAGCGTATTCCGGTAGAGTTGAGCGATCACGGACCCGGGCAACCGTATATCATTTAAACCCATAATTTGACAATATTACTAATGACCGTTAGCTTTTTTTTTGTTTCTTTGCGAGGCAAAAATACTTCAAATATGACGGAGACCATGGATATTTCGATCATCAAAACAGACAGAAGCAAGTTGCAGGACGTAAACCTGGAAAACATTCCATTTGGTAAATACTTTACCGACCACATGCTGGAAGCGGATTATGAGAACGGGGAGTGGAAGAATGTTGTTATCAGACCGTATCAGCCCCTGATGCTGGAGCCTTCACTGGCCGCATTGCATTACGGGCAGGCTATTTTTGAAGGGATCAAGGCCTATAAGGGCGATCAGGGCAATGCGTATATATTCCGTCCGCAGGATAACTTCAAGCGCTTCAATAAGTCGGCCCTTAGAATGAATATGCCCGAGGTGCCGGAAGAGATCTTTCTCGAAGGCATGCGCCAGCTCATTGGCCTGGACAAGAATTGGATCCCTGCGAAGAAGGATCATTCTCTCTACATCCGGCCGGTGATGTTTGCCTCCGACGAGATGTTGGGTGTGAGGCCTTCGGATACATATAAATTCCTGATCATACTAAGTCCGACAGGGCCCTATTTTGTAACGCCGATGAAGATTGTGGTGGAAGAGAGATACACTAGGGCGGCGCCGGGAGGCGTGGGTTTTGCCAAGAATGCGGGCAATTATGGCGGAAGCATGCTGGCTTCTACCATGGCAAAGGAAGCGGGTTTCGACCAGGTACTCTGGACCGATTCCATTGAACACAAATGGTTGCAGGAAGTGGGAATGATGAACGTATTCTTCATAATCGATGGGCTGGCGGTAACGCCTTCGCTCGAGGAGGGAACGATCCTGGAAGGGGTGACGAGGGACAGTGTGATGAAGGTGTTGGGTGAGATGGGAGTGAAGGTGGAGGAGAGGAAGATCAGCATCGACGAAGTGGTGAAGGCCTACAAGGCCGGAAAGGTCTCCGAGATCTTCGGAACCGGTACGGCGGCGGTGATTGCCCCGATCCGGGAATTGAACTATAAAGGCTTTGCCATGGAATTCAACACCGAGACCTACAAGATCTCCGGAACCGTGAAGACCTGGCTGAACGATATCAGGGAAGGACGCCGGGCGGATACTTTCGAATGGATGATGAAAGTGTAAAGGCCTGGGAGTAAGAATATTGAATCCTGCATTGTCAAAAATGCGGGATTTTTATTTTGAAATCCACATTTGGGGAGAAGTGCAGATAAATAACAGGATGATTTTTTGGTATTTAAGCTTTGGCCCGTTACCTTTGCCCTCCCAAAAATAAAGCATTCAGAATGCCTACTATTCAACAGTTAGTAAGAAAAGGAAGAGAAATTATCAGAGCGAAGAGCAAGTCCAGGGCCCTTGATCAGTGTCCTCAGCGCCGTGGTGTTTGCACGAGGGTGTACACGACGACGCCGAAGAAGCCTAACTCAGCGCTTCGTAAGGTGGCGAAGGTAAGGTTGACCAATAAGATCGAGGTTATCGCCTACATCCCCGGAGAAGGTCATAATCTTCAGGAACACTCCATCGTTTTGATTCGTGGCGGAAGGGTAAAGGATCTTCCCGGTGTACGTTATCACATCGTCCGTGGTTCACTCGATACGGCAGGTGTGAAAGATCGTAAACAAAGCCGTTCCAAATACGGTACGAAGAAGGAAAAGGCAAAAAAATAAGAACAGATAAATCGATTCCTGGTAAAGGGATCTTTCAATCAATCAATAAGAGATAAAATAATCATCGATGCGGAAAGCACAAGCAAAGAAACTCCCTCTGGCACCGGACCCAAGGTTCAATGACAAGTTGGTTACCCGTTTTGTCAACAACCTCATGTGGGAAGGAAAGAAGAGTGGAGCTTTTAATATTTTTTACGACGCTCTTGATAAAGTAGCCAAGCAAACCAACGAAGATGGTTATGAGGTTTGGAAGAGAGCGCTGGCAAATGTAACTCCCGGAGTAGAAGTTCGTAGCCGCCGTATCGGTGGAGCTACTTTCCAGATCCCGGCCGAGGTTCGCCAGGACAGGAAGGTTTCCCTTAGCATTAAATGGCTCATCCGCTATAGCCGCGACCGCAACGGACGCAGCATGGCCGATAAATTAGCCGGCGAGATCGTAGCCGCCAGCAAGGGCGAAGGCGCCGCTTTCAAGAAGAAAGAAGACACTCACCGTATGGCAGAAGCCAACAAGGCTTTCGCTCACTTCAGAGTGTAAAAGATACAAGAACAATTATCCTCTAAGCCATTCCTGTTTTTCAGGAGTGGCTTTTTGAATTTAAGGGCAGGCGAAGGAGTGAGGAGCGAAATGAAATGGTGAATATTCTCCGAAGGAGTCCGGAATCCTTCGGACAATACGCAATATTCAATGCTCAAGTGGGCCTCGCGATAGAGGTACATGCGTTTTGCTGGGGAAGAGGGGAATGAAATATTCAATATTCAACAATCAATATTCAATGCTCAAGGGGCAGTCTGCTGATCGACATTTCACTTCATCCGGTACATTTTCTGTACGATATGATTGATCAGTCAACGTGAGGGTCAACTTGAGCATTGAATATTGATTGTTGAATATTGAATATTTTTTTGGCACTTCAATAATCAAACAGCCGCAAATTCATCCTTTGTCTTTTTTACCAAACAACTTATTAAAAAAGCCTTTCTTCTTCTTTGGCTCTTCGGTAGCCGAGCCGATTGGTTTGTTTTCCTTTTTCTTATCGTTGGAGCGATCGGTGGTATCTTTCTTCGAAGGCTTATTGTTATCGTCCTCTATCACTTTCCGCGATTCCGGTCCGATGGTATCATTGCGGTAGTTATAATCCTGTTCGGAACCGACACCCTGATCGTTTCCTTCTGCTCCCGGTTCAATAGTCTCAATAGTCGGCATCCAGTCGGCGCTATTGATCTGGTTCTCGAGTTCGGCCGGCTTCACAAAGCGGGCGTCCTTCTCGATACCCAGCGTCTTATCGGCATATACTTTGGCAAAGAATGCTTCCCAGATGGGTCTTGCTGCAGCGCCACCAAAACCACCGGCGCCCGAGTTGCGGATAAACCGGTCGTCCGATCCTACCCAGGCTCCTGCCAGCAGTTGCGGCGTATAGCCCATGAACCATGCATCCGCGTTGTCATTCGTCGTTCCTGTCTTACCGGCCATCTCCGTGGCTCCAAGGCGTTGCATGAGGCCGGCGGCTGTTCCCATGGTAACGGTTCCTTCCATCATGCGGGCCATATTATAGGCCGTCACTTCGCTGATGGCTTCCTTACGGTTCACGCTGAAATCGAATCGTTTTATCACGTTGCCATTCCTGTCCTCGATACGGCTGATGAAGTAAGGCTTGGTGGAGAAACCCCGCCCGGCAAAGATGCTGTAGCCCCACAACATCTCAAACAGCGAAAGATCGCAGGAGCCCAGGGCAATGGACGGATAGGGCTCTATCTTGGTTGGGATATTGATGCGCGAAAGGAAGTCGACGAATCGCTTGGGCCCAACCTGTTTCATGATATACGCCGTGGCGCAGTTCCTCGAATAGGCGAGGGCGGAGGCCATTGTCATTGTCCTGCCGGTGCAACTCTTGCCCGTGGCCGGCACTAATTGTCCGTGACCAAAGTCCTGCTGCTGATCGATTACTTCGGTTTCCGGTGTGAATCCCCCTTCTTCCATGGCCAGCGTGTAAAGGAGTGGCTTGATAGAGGAACCCACCTGGCGTTTCGTATTCAGGTTAGCATGATCGTATTTGTAGGTCTTGAAGTTGATGCCGCCTACCCAGGCCCGCACTTCCCCGGTAAGGGGATCCATTACCATGAAAGCGGTCTGTATCATCTGGCGGTTGTACTTGATGGAATCGTACGGGGTCATGACGGTGTCCTTCTCCCGCTTGGAATTCCAGGCGAAGACCTTCATCGGAATTTTCTTATAGAAGGTCGCCTTTATCTCTTTATCGCTGAGGCCATCGTCGGCCAGGTTCTTCCAGCGCTCGCTTTGTTTCATTTGTTTCTGCAGGATATCCTCATGGTCTTTCCATATCGATCCACTCTTGATATAGGAGAGTGCATTGAGGTTTTTTTGCAACACCGGCAACTGGAAGGCCACGGCCTCTTCCGCGTACTCCTGCATGCGGGGATTGATGGTGGTATATATCTTCAACCCATCCTTGTAAATATCATAGCCCTCGCCGTTCGGTTTCTCGATGCCTTTCAATGCGGCGCGTACTTCATCCTTCAATACTTCCCTGAAGTAGGGGGCATAACCGGTGTTCTCATCCAGTTTCTTATAGCGGCTCATATCGATTGGTATGGCCTTGAACTTTGCGGCATCTGTTTCGCTTATTTTCCCATTCACCGCCATCTGGTTCAACACCACGTTGCGGCGGTCGCTGGCCGCTTTCGGATTGCGGATGGGGTTGTAGATGCTATTGCCTTTCAGCATTCCTATCAGCAGGGCGGCTTCATCTACATTCAGCCGGTCCGGTTCTTTTTGGAAAAAGGTCCGCGATGCATTGCGGATGCCATAGATATTATTTCCGAAGGGAACGGCATTCAGGTAAAGGGTCACGATCTCTTCTTTTGTAAAGTTCCTTTCGAGCTTTACGGCAATGATCCATTCCTTCAATTTCTCCACCACGCGCCAGGCCTTGTTCTTGCTGCCTTGTTCCAGGAGGGCTTTCGCCAGCTGCTGGGTAATGGTGCTGCCGCCACCCTGGGCGCCGAGTGTAAAGAGAGCCCGCAATGTGGATTTGAAATCGATGCCGGCGTGATCATAGAAGCGTTCGTCTTCCGTTGCAATGAGCGCATTGATCACATTGGGAGAAATATCCCTGTACTTGACATTGCTCCTGTTGCCTCTTTCCGTATAATATTTTCCCATCAGCGTGCCATCATTGGCAATGACTTCCGATGCCTGTTGTATGGAGGGATTCTCAAGCTCCTTCAATGAAGGCATGTTCCCGAAGACGCCGAAATTCGCCAGCGCGATAAATAGGATCAGCGCCAGGAAGCCGAAGATGAATATTCGCCAGAAAATGCGGACTGCTTTTTTCATAAAGAATAGAGGGTTAGGTCAGCGGGTTATTATATCCGAAATTAAGCAAAAGGTCAGCGGTGGAAAGGGTTGTCCCGTAAATATTTTCCTAAAGCGCACCCGGGATCGTTATTTCACCGGCTGGGTTAGAATTTTCCCGGGAGGTTCTGGTCGATATAGTCCTTATACTTCTTAATGTCCTTGCTATTCTTCAGCAATTCCAGGTTTCTCGCCGTGATGATGAGGAATGAATATTTTCCTCCCGTGAGCCAGGGGATGATCTCCGACGCCACTTTTGGTTTGGTCTGATCGATATAGGCCACGGCATCGGCGACATTCTTGAAAGGACTTATCAGGAGGAGACGGTTTTCAGCATCGATATCCACGAGTTCCGCATCCATTTGTTTGTTGTAGTATGTATCGCGGTTGTAGCGGGCAAATGCATTCTTTGCTTCGTTCACAAAGATCGGATCCACCTTATTCAGCAGGAGTACGACGTACTGTGGTGTCTCTGGTGCGAAGTCATAGGCAAGAGGAGGAGGTGGAGCCTTGGTGACGACTGTATCCGTTTTCGGTTTAGGAATAACGGCCACGGGAGGCGCCTGCACCGGCGGCTTCAAGCCAGCCGAATCCACGGTTACCGGAGCCTGAGTAACAGGCATGGTGACGGGTGGCGCCTTGACGATGAGTTCACCGGTGCGGGATGAATCTTCCGCAGGCATATTGATGACCATGTTGCGGAGTTCCTCCTCGATCTGCGCACGCCGGCTCAGTACATCCAGCATAGTGGTGGCTTTGGCGGCCAGTGGCGTGTTGGCAAACTGCGAGATGATATTGTTCAGTACCGTCTTTGCCGCGCTATCCTGTTTTTGTTTTATGTAATACACCGCTTCGATATACAGCAGTTGTGGCGTCCAGTAATTCTTTCCGTAGATACTGTCTGCGGCATGCTTGCTGGTGATAGCTTCTTCGAAATTTCCTTCGATGAAGAGATTGTATATTTTCTCATAAGTCGCGGTCGCTTCCGATCTTGAGCCGCTGGCGCGTGGGTTCTTTCCCGTTGTGGCAATGGTGGTAAAATTGCTGCCGGGGAATTTATCGCTCATCAATTTCTTTATCTCGGCGGCCTTCACGGTTTCATTATTCTTGTTGTAGCAATAGTAGAGATTGAAAAGCGCTTCATCCATGTTCGGATGTTTCGGAAACCGCGTGCGTAATTCCTCCAATGCCGCCGTTCCCGATTCGCAGTCTTCCAGGGATTGGACATAGATCACGCCGAGGGTGAAGAGTGCCGATTGAATGGAGTCGTTGGAGAGTTTCATCTTATCCTCCGACATAGGAATATTTCCGTACAGGGCGTCGTAGGTGATCTCGGTGGGCTCGGGTGGCGCGGTACCGGTATTGATGGTGGAAAGACCTGCAACGTCATTGGTTCTTGCCTGCAGGTTGGCGGCCTGTGCTACGCTCCGCCGCCAGTTGTCGGTATTGGCGCGTGTTCCCCACCGGGATTTAAACTCGGAATTGCCCCGTTGCCGTGATGAGGTGTTATAGAAATACCATTCGCCTTTCTTGGAGTTGTCGGCAAAGAGTGAAGGCGGCGTTTCCGGTACGAAAGAAGAGCCGGTAGTATTTCCTCCCGGGGTGGCTCCTTCGTCCTTCAGACCCTGCTGCCGGCGAAGTTGCCGCACCAGTTTCCTGACCAGGCCCTTTCGTTCCTCTTCGGGAAGCGAGGCAAGGCGTTGCAGGCTGTCCTGGCGGTTGATGATCTCGAGATTATCGGCCAGTTTTGCCAAAATAAGTTTACGAGCGAGTATGTCCTCCTGGTTCGTAAGCGCAGTATCATCGAGTCTCAGGCTGTCATAGAAATTATAGGACTGCCTGTATTGGCGTTTCCCGAATGATAACTCCGCGAGTTGCAGGAAGGCCTTGTTGCGCTGCGAAGGATTATTGGCGATGTACTTCGTGCTTTTCAGCAGCAGTGCGAGTGCGCCATCGGTATTGTTGCGTTCGAGTTCCATTTGGGCGGCCATGTAGTATACGATATCGCGGTAGTCGCTGTATTTATCGCGCCGCGCCATCTTCACGAGTGTCGCCACATTCTTGTCGATATAATTTTCGCCGCCGTCTTTATTCACTCTCACGAGTGCGAGGCGGGCGTAGATATCCATGATGGGATCGGTTGTATGCACGATCGATTTCGCGTACCAGTTTTCCGCTTCCGTGAATTTGTTTGTCTTTTCGTATAGCTGGCCGATGAGGTATTCCCACCTGGATTTCTCCTGGCTATTGGTCGCATTGCTCAATGCATTTTCAAGATGGAAGGCGGTGCTATCCCACATCCCCTGGCGATAGAAATAATAGGCCTGCACTTCCTCGAGGTCGTTTTTCAGGCGGGAAGGGAAGACGGGATCATTTCGCAGGGCCAGGACAAGCGTGGCGGCCTGGGCGTATTGATTCTGTACCAGGTGATTTCGTATCTGCCATATGAACGCGTCGTTACGGCTGGGCGGCTCCGAGAATATCTTGCGGGTAAGGCCAGCTTTCTCCTTGGTTGAAATACTGAGTGCGCTGTTTCCGTCTCTCGCGCTGCCAATGGCTCGGTAGTACCCATCCTTCTCCTTGTCGGCAAAGGCATAGTTGATGAACTGGAACATCAGGTAGGCAGAGTCGAATTGCTTCTGGAGATAGTAGGAAGCTCCCCACAGGAGGTACATATTATCGGCCCAATCGCTGCGGAGGTCATGAAGGATGATGCCCGTCTGCGCCTTTGAAACGATGGAGTCCAGCTGAATGCTATCCATGGCCGTAACATCGAGACTGTAGTTATAGAAGGGAATCAGCTTCGAATAGTCATCCTTGAAGGCTTCTTTCGCGCGGGTAAGGACATCGTTCAGTTTGTTATTCGCGTTGAAAAAATAATTATAGTGGGTAATCGTATTTTGAATGAACCTTTTGGGGACGGTGAACTTCTTCTGATCCGATTTTTCGGAACGAAGTACCCGGTTTTCAAATTCCTTTGGCTTTTTTACGTTAAAGGTCATGCCCAATTGACCAAAAGAGGAGGTACTCAGCTGGCATAGGAGAAGAAAAAAAACAAGGGTGATCGTAGTATATCGGGTCAATGACATTGTGCGGCGCAAACTAACCTCTTATTAACTGAATTTCAAATAATTTAGTATAAAAGTAGCCCATTTTTTTTCCGGTCTTGAAGGGAGGTTTTGATAGGAAAAGATAATGCCCATTCCTTACCTTTAGCCCACTTTATAAAATTCAATTATGGCAAAACTGGACGCCGGTTCCACGTTGAAGCGGCTACGCAACCGATACAGGCTTGTGGTGATGAATGACGACACGTACGAGGAGGTTGTCACTTTCAAGCTTTCGCGGCTGAGCGTTTATATTGGGTTGAGTACAATCTTCGTTGTCCTGATCGGCCTTACCGTGGCCCTGATCGTTTTTACCCCCCTGAAATATTATATTCCCGGTTACGATGATCTGAAGGTCGGGCGTGAGTACCGCCAGATGAAATACCGGGTGGACGACCTTGAGAAGGAGGTGATCTACCAGGCGAAATACATTGAGAATGTAAAAAAAATTTTGGCGGGCGGTGCTCCTACTTCCCTAGATACGACCCAGTTACAAGTTCCAAAAGATGATATATCTGACGATTGAGGCGAAAACAGAATTATCCGCCCAATTTTGCGTTATCCTACTATCCATGATCCTTGGTTTAAATCAATTCTATGTTTAACACTAAAAACAAAACCGACATGCAACAGGAAAAATCCAATGGCGGCACTACTCTCATTGGTGCCGGGACTACGTTGAAAGGCGACATCAGCAGTAACAGTGATCTCCGGATCGATGGAACGATCATCGGTAATATCCATAGTTCCGCCAAAGTGGTGGTTGGGGCAAATGGTTCCGTGGAGGGTGATATCAGCGGCAACCAGGCCGATATTATCGGAAAGGTGAAAGGCAATATCAAGGTGAAGGACCTCCTTCAGCTGCGTGGTGATTCATCCGTGACCGGGAATCTCCAGGCAGGTAAACTCCAGGTAGAGCCTTCCGCTACGTTCAATGGCCAGTGTCATATGGGCGCCGCAACGTCGCAACCCGAAGTTGAAATCGCAAGCCTGAATGGAAAGGACAAAGAAAAAGCTCTCTTCCAGTAATAAAAAGGATCTATATCGTTATGCCGGGCTGGGCACACAACTACTGGTGTCCATTGGCCTCGCCGTATTTGCAGGAATAAAGTCGGATGAATGGCTCCATTCATCGCCATTGTTCTCCTGTGCATTACCTTTGCTCGTATTAGTAATTATTTTTTACAAACTGATACGGGAAACCGGTAACAAAAAGAACGATGAATCGAACTAGCCTGGGTGCGCTGCGGCCGATGCTGCTTGTCTTTATTTTCCTCAATGCCTTCCTTTTTGCCGGAAAGACATGGCTTGCCAAAAAGGGCATCGACCAGGGCGTTGTGCTCGTGGGGAACCTGGTACTCTTCGTTGTATTGTTATTTTCCTTCCTGTTGACGCAGCGCAGTCTCGCTGCAGCCAATCCAAATGTATTTGTCAGGGCTGTTTACGCTTCCTTTATCATCAAATTCTTCGTCATCGCCATCGGCGCCTTCGTGTACATACAGGTGGCGAAGCAGGACGTGAACAAACCCGCTCTCATCATATGCATGGGGCTGTATATCCTTTATACCTTTTTCGAGGTCTCCACGCTGCTGCGGTTATTGAAGCAAAAAAAGAATGCCTAAGAAAGAAGCCCCTATTGAAACGCTGCAGGATTATCTACCACCGGGAACGTATGAGCCTGTCTTGAACTACCTGCGTGAACACCATGTGCATCTTACCGTGGCCAGGGAAAGAAAGAGTATCCTGGGCGACTACCGCCACCGCACGCATCACACCAATCACCGCATCAGCGTCAATGGCAATCTCAATACCTATTCATTTCTCATAACACTCCTGCACGAGCTGGCACACCTGCTCACCTTCGAACAGTTCGGCAACAAGGTGCTTGCGCATGGCAAGGAATGGAAGCTGGTATATTCGAAGATGCTTGCCCAGTTCCTGCAGCATAAGATATTCCCGGCCGATATAGAGGCGGAGCTCATGATATCATTGCGAAACCCCGCGGCGAGTACCTGTGCCGAGGATTCGCTTCTCAAAGTATTGCGCCGGTATGATACCACACCTAATGGTCACCGCCTGGTGGAGGAGTTGCCTCCCGGCGCATTATTTCGCACGAGCGATGGACGGGTGTTTCAACGCAACGAAAAATTGCGCAAGCGATACAAGTGCGTGGAAGTGAATACGGGGAAGGTTTATCTTTTTAGCCCGGTGTACGAGGTAGAAGAAGTGTGAAAATTCAAAAGTCAAAAGTCAAAAATAGCTCGGGACGGGAAGAAGAAACTTCAATGGTTGAGGTATCTAAATTAAAAGAAAAAAAAGGAGTGATGTTGGTGTCGTACGCCAATTGGTCAAAAGGCGGGTTTCTGTGTAACACGCCTTTTTGAATTTTGAGTTTTTAATTTTGAATTTTTTTCATCATCCAGAGGCTGCACCCATTGTGTCCGCTGTTGCCGAGAGGTCCTTTCAGGTATTCGAATCCGAATTTTTCATAGACCTTAAGAGCCTGTTGTAGTTCGGGCATGCTCTCCAGGTACACTTTTTTAAACCCCGCTTCCTTTGCATAGGCAAGGCTCATTTCGATGAGTCGTCTGCCGAGACCGGTCCCTCTTGCCTCGGGGAGCAGGTACATTTTCACTAGTTCGCAGGTATCCGCCGGCAATCCCTCCGTGGGAAAGATGCCGGCGCCGCCGACAAGTTTCCCGTTGGCCTCCGCTACATAGTACACTGACCTTTCCTGCCGGAATAATTCGTAGAGTGCATCCGTCGTGGGATCATAATATACCGTGCCCAAATGGTTGGCGCCGAACTCTGTGAGCGTATTTCTGATGATAACTGCCAGATCCCTGTTATCCATCGCGCGAATAGGGCGAATCAGTATGTCCATGATACCAAATTTAAGCGTAGTTCAAATATCGGGGTTGCAAAAAATTAACGCAGTCCGGGCCGTAGCCAATGATTTATGTTACTGTCATTCATAATCTCCCTAAGTTTTGTTGCCAGGATTATTGAATAGGTATCGGCGCCTTTACGATTCAGGTGGGAGACATCCCTAAAGAGTGATGGGTCGGTGCATATGCTTAGGCTGTCATGGCGCAGGTAGGGTATATTGTTAGCTCGCACGGTATCATAGATAAGCCTAAATACCTGTTTTGAATCACTGTAGCGAAGTTGACGAAGAGATTTGTATTCTGGCGCGTAAGTAAAGATCAGGCGGATACCAAGCTCTCTGCATGTCTTAATGATATGATGTAGATAATCGAGGCTGCCGGAACTGACATTCATTAAAATAGGCGTATGTTCTGCTGAATCTGCAGGACTGCTTACCTGTAGAGTATCTGAAAGAAACCCTTTATACGAATACCAGGAAAAATATAAATGTCTTTGATGATTAAGCCCTTCAATTGCATCTTGTTTATCCTTGTCGTCATAGCATGTCATACGAAGAAAAGAGAAAGACTCCGGGAAGCCCGAGAGATATCCATTATCCGACAATGATCGGCGAATGACGGGGTTATCCGTAAAAATAATATACTGCGAGGGTGTAAATATTTTTTGAGGAAGCGAGAACGACGGCACGTCGAGTGTAAGAACTAAATATGCCGGTGGAGGATGATTTTCGAGATAGGCATCCAGGAGCATGCTGAACTCGAAGATATTTGCTCCGTTCATTCCGGCGTTGTAGGAATTGGTAGAACATATGCTGTCAATGACATGCGGGTTGATGGCGTTGTGAGTGCGGGAAGAACCAAGGAAAAGCACATCGTATGCCGTTTTTTTTTCAAGAATTTCTGTCAACCATTCAATACGCTGCTCATGATAAGTATGGATTCCTTTGTCAATTAACCCGCTTCCGCTCATGCAAATGACCAGGGCAATGGTAACGAAGATTAATATCCTGTAAATCGGGTTTATCATTTTCAGAATTGAAAGTAGATAAAACTTGTCTTATGAAATACGCCAAAAAGAAATATCAGGGAAAGAATTACCGAGCAGAAAGCAATATCCAATGCGGGTTTTTTATTCAGCATGCTGAAATCCGGCGGAAATATCCTCTCCACTGCGAGCATGAGGACCGTTGCGATACCGGCAATCCAAAGCGTGCCGATCCCGAAGTATGACATTGTAATCTTGTCATTGAATACCAATTGAAAAGGAAACCCGGAATAACGGGTAAAAATCTGTCGAATGAGGAGCAGCGAATCGTCGATATTTTCTGCCCGGAAGAATATCCAGGATAACGTAACAGCCGAGAATGTAATGATCATACCGACCAGGTTTTTCAGGCTATTGAATCTGGCGGATTGCTTTTTGTGCCTGAGGATAAGAAGGTAGATCAAAAAGTAGGCACTGTGCAGAAGTCCCCAGGCGACGAAGGTCCAATTGGCGCCATGCCAAAGGCCGCTTAGTGCAAATACAATTACGATATTCATATACAATCGTGCCGTGCCTTTCTTATTTCCGCCTAATGAGAAATAAATGTAATCTCTGAACCATGTTGCCAGGCTGATATGCCAGCGTTGCCAGAATTCCCTTATGTTAGTGGCATAGTAGGGGCGATTGAAATTAAGACTTAGACTAAATCCCATGGTACGGGCTGCTCCCACGGCTATGTCCGAATATCCGGAAAAATCGCAGTAGATCTGGATGGAAAAGAATAGTAGGGCCTCCAGGAGATTGAGATAATGATAATGCCCGACGTTGCTGAAGATGATGTTTACGTAGAAGGCCAGGCGATCGGCGATTACCAGTTTTTTAAAAAAGCCCCAAAGCATTAGTCTCAAACCCTCCAATAGATTCAGACTGCTGAAATGATGCACCACCCTGAACTGTGGCAAAAGTCTTTGCGGCCTTTCGATCGGACCCGCCACCAATTGAGGATAGAACATCACATATAAGGCATAAATCCCGAAATGTCTTTCTGGTTCCTGGTTGCCTTTATATACTTCAATTGTATAGCTCATCGCCTGGAATGTATGAAAAGACAACCCGATAGGAAGGATCAGGTGCAAGTAGGGCAGATGCTGTACGGGAATATGAAGAGAACTAAGGAAGGAGTTGATGTTTTGAATAAAAAAATCAAAGTATTTGAATACTGCCAATACTCCGATATTGCCAACAAAGCTGGCATATAACAGGCGACGGCGGTAACGGATATCGACCGACTTTTTGATCAGAAGTGCAGCTGTATAATCAATTACTATTATCGCTGCCAGGATAAGAATATACGCAGGCACAAATGACATGTAAAAGACGCAGCTTGCCAGCAACAAGTGCAGCCAGCGATAGCGATGGGGAAGCAGGAAGTAAATAAGGGTAACAACTGGAAAGAACAGCAGGAACCCCGGTGAATTAAACAGCATTAAATAGAGTCAATATTTGTACTGCCGGCAAAAACAGAATAGAAGAACTCAGAACCAAACTGGGTGGTTAAGCGGTAAATCTAATAGACGACATTGCCAATGCCGCAATCGTTCGCATAAAATACATTGCCATTACGCTACGGCCTTCTTCACCAATGCTGCGGCTTCGCTGAGCAGGATGGCGCTTTGTACTTTGAGACCACTTTCGTCTATGAGTTTCTTGGCCTCTTCTGCATTCGTTCCCTGCAGGCGCACGATGATGGGGATGTTGATATTCCCAAGGTTGTTGTACGCATCGATCACACCGGCTGCCACGCGGTCGCAGCGGACGATACCACCGAAGATATTGATGAGAATGGCCTTTACTGCGGGGTCTTTGAGGATGATCTTGAAACCGGCTTCGACGGTCTGTGCATTTGCCGAGCCACCCACATCGAGGAAGTTAGCGGGTTCGCCGCCGCTAAGCTTGATCATATCCATGGTTGCCATGGCAAGGCCGGCGCCATTCACCATGCAGCCGACGTTGCCATCGAGCTTCACGAAATTGAGATTATACTTTCCGGCTTCTACTTCAGTGGGATCTTCTTCGGTCGTATCGCGGAGAGATGCGAGATCTGCATGACGCATCAATGCATTGTCGTCGAGGTTCATTTTGCAATCCACGGCGATGATCTTATCATCTGACGCCTTGAAGAGCGGGTTTATCTCGAGCATGGAGCAATCCGTTCCTACATACGCGTTGTAGAGGTTGGTGACGAATTTCACGCAATTCTTGAATGCCTCGCCTTTCAACCCGAGATTGAACGCGATCTTCCTTGCCTGGAAGGGCTGTAGTCCGCCGGAAGGGTGTACCCATTCCTTATAGATCTTTTCCGGTGTATCATGCGCCACGTCTTCGATATTCATTCCACCTTCTGTACTATACATGATCACATTCTGACCCTTACTCCGGTCGAGGAGGATAGAGAGATAGAATTCCTTTCTTTCGCTCGGTCCATCGTAATACATGTCTTGCGTCACAAGCACTTTATTCACCACTTTACCCGCCGGTCCCGTCTGGATGGTGACCAGCGTGCCACCGAGGATCTTTTTAGTTATGTCGATCACTTCTTCGAGCGACTTGGCAACCTTCACGCCGTTCATGCCAGTTTCTTTCACGGTACCCTTGCCTCGTCCGCCAGCGTGTATCTGCGCTTTCACGACGGCGAAGTTGCTGCCATAAAGGGTCTTTATCTGGCGATAGGCTTCTTCTGCTTCATGCACTGAGCTGCAGGCAAATCCTTCCTGCACGGGAACATTATATTTCTTTAATAATTCCTTGGCCTGGTATTCATGGAGATTCATGCGTTGAAAAATTTTGGCGAAGATAGTGAATTAGGAAACGTAACTAAATAAGGCCGCGTTGATTGGCCGTCCATTAGTCCGTTTATTTTCTGTACGTTTGCTGGCTTAATTATATCTATGGCCACCGATCTCCTTCGTCAATTGGGCGAGACAGTTAAATTCCTCCAATCCCAGTATGCAACGGCGCCCGAGGTGGGTATAGTTTTGGGTAGCGGCCTCGGCAATTTTACCAAGGCGATCCAAATAGAAAAGGAGGTGCCTTATTCTTCCATTCCCCATTTCCCTGTATCAACGGTCGAGGGGCACACGGGTAAACTCATTTTTGGAAAACTGAGTGGGAAAACGGTCGTTGCCATGGCGGGCAGGTTCCATTATTATGAAGGCTATTCGGCGCAGGAAGTGGTTTATCCCATCCGTGTCATGAAATCACTGGGCGTGAAGACCGTCCTTCTTTCCAATGCGGCGGGTGGCGTGAATCCCTCGTTCAAGGTAGGCGATATCATGATCATCCGCGATCATGTGAGCTTCTTCACACCCAATCCCCTGATCGGTAAGAATATTACGGAGATGGGGCCACGGTTTCCCGATATGAGCGAGCCATACAGCAGGGAATTGATAAAGAAGGCGCGAGCCATTGCAGTGAAGAATAATTTCGACGTGAAGGAAGGCGTGTACGTATCTGTTACCGGTCCTACATTCGAGACAAGGGCTGAATACAAGTTTATCCATGTGCTCGGTGGAGATGTGGTAGGCATGAGTACCGTGCAGGAGAGTATCGTGGCGAATCATATGGGACTTGCCGTATTTGCCATGAGTGTAGTCACGGATGTTGGCATCCGCGAAGAGGACAATATCATCACCCACGAGGAGGTGTTGCAGGCGGCAAAGGAAGCCGAACCCAAACTCGCGCTGATATTTAAGGAACTCGTCGGCTCCATTTAACAATTTAGAAGGGCGAATTGTATTTTTGTAACGCGTAATTTGCCATTCATTCAATCCGAGAAACTGGGTAAGACATTTACATATCTGCTTCTGGCCGGGCTCCTCATTATTTCTCTTGATGCCTTCTCACAGCGTAACCCGATACGGTCGGGGGGACTGGGACGCCTCAAACAACTAGGCAGTGGCGTCTCCGGTGGGAGCGCGGGTGGTGATAGTTTGGCGAGACGGGACCGCAATGAAGACTCCATCACCATACGATACAGGTTCCTCGATTCAACGCGTAACTACAAATTGGATTCTTCCATCAATGACTTCTCCGACCGGTTTCATATCCCTGCTACCAGCTACACGCTGGGGAATAACGGAACCGCTTCTAAGCCGATCCTGTTCTCGCCGATGATGGCGCCTGGTTTCGACCCGGGCTTTCATGCATTCGATATTTACCGGCTGACGCTCGAGAAGGCGCGTTTCTTCAATACTACGCGACCATACTCCGAATTGAACTATATGCTTGCCAGCAGGTCGGAGCAGAATATTCAGCTCATCCATACGCAGAATATAAAGCCGAACTGGAATTTTCTGTTTCAATACCGGCTGATCAGTGCGCCGGGTTTTTTCAAGAACCAGAAGACCAATCATAATAATTATCTCCTGACTTCCTGGTATCAAAGTGTGAACAAGAGATACAATGCTTACCTGATCCTGCTGGGCAATAAGATACAATCCGGCGAGAACGGGGGGATAGAGGATACGGCCGATTTTCTCAAGGATCCGCAATATAAGGACCGGTTTGAAATAGGAACGAAACTCGGAGACAAGCAGGCGGCCTTCTCGTCGAATTTAAGTACCGATGTCGGCACAGGCAACCGGTACACTGAATTCTCGGTGCTGCTGCGACAGCAATATGATTTCGGGAGAAAGGATTCCGTGGTCACTGATTCCACCGTTGTTCCCTTGTTCTATCCCCGCCTGCGTTTCGAACATACGCTGCAATACACGCAGAGCAAGTATAATTTCAGGGACAACTTCGGCGATTCCTCCTACTACAAGGATCAATACGATATCGTGTTCGCTACGCCCGCCGATTCCTTCCAGTTGCAGGATAAGTGGAAGGATATCATCAATGATTTTTCCATCTATACTTTTCCCGATGCGAATAATCTTCAGCAATTCTTCAAGGTAGGCGCCGCTGTTCAAAATATCTCGTTGATAAGTTCAAAAGGCGATTTCAAATTATATAATGTGTTCGGCCATGCGGAATACCGGAACAGGACTCGCAATCAGAAATGGGATTTCCAGGCGAATGGAAAGCTGTATTTCACCGGGCTGAATGCAGGCGACTACTATGCTTACGGCAGCCTGCAGCGTTTTGTTGGGAAGAGGCAGGGCTATGCGCAACTTATGTTTGAGAATGTGAATCGTACGCCGTCCTTCGTATTCGATCCGCGCAGTGATTTTTACCTGTTGCCTGCGGTGGTGAATTTCAAGAAGGAGAATATCACGCATATGTCGGCGTCTATCCTCCAGCCGTCATTGCAATTGCGGCTGGCAGGGCATTATTACCTGGTCACCAATTATACTTACGTCACGGATTATTACCAGTTGCAGCAACAGAATTCTTTATTCAACCTGCTGGAACTGGAAATGCAGAAGACGGTGAACCTGGGAAAATACTGGAAATGGCATGCCGATGTTTATTTCCAGCAGACGGTTGGAAATGCACCGATTCACGTGCCGCTCATCTTTACCCGCAACCGGATCGGGTATGAGGGGAAGCTCGGTTTCAAGAACCTGGATATTGCCTTCGGCGCGGAAATGCGTTATCATACTCCTTACAAGGCGGATGGATATTCGCCATTACTGGGAAGATTCTTCTACCAGGATAGCGTGACTATCCGTAACCAGGCCCCGGAACTAACGGGTTATCTCCACTTCAGGATCAAGGGGTTCAAATTCTATTTACGGGCTGAGAACCTTAACTCCGTGAGTACGAAGGAGGGATTTGGTTTTACCAACAACAATATCGAGACGCCGGGATACCCTTACCCGGGAATGGTGATCCGTTTTGGGGTATTCTGGAGCTTTGTTAACTGATTCAGAAAACCTCCGGGTTGCCAACCCGCGACTTTGATAATCCATAATACAGGTTATCTTTGTGGTGTACATGAAAAAGGCCATTGTTTCGATCCTACTCGCTTGCTACCTGGTTGTCACCAGCGGAGTGATCGTCAATTTCCACTACTGCATGAACAAGCTGGCGTCCACGGAGCTCTTCGCCGGGGCCGGTAAGGAATGCAATAAATGCGGAATGCACGTGGATAAGCCGAATGGGTGCTGCCACGATGAGATCAGGATGGTAAAGATGGCGGGCGATCAGAAGACGAGCCCGGTCTTATCCTTCAACCTGCCGGCGATAGAAGTGTCTTTTCAAACACCCTCGGAATTTTTGCCGAGTCCATTTGTGAACGGTGCCATAAACACGGTTCCTTCCAATCATGCACCGCCTTATCATCTACCAAAGGAAGATACCTACCTTCTTAATGGCGTTTTCAGGGTCTGACAGACAGGACCTGGCCAATTTTATCCGGCTATGCATGCCGGGGAATATTTCTTATTTTTCAATCTTCAAATTAATCAGCATGAAAGCGCTTACAATATTTTCATTTATCAGTTTATTTGTTTCAATATCTTCTTCTTCTTTTGCCCAGGATTTGAAAACGGAGACCATTCCCGTGTCGGGAAACTGCAGTACCTGCAAGACGAATATCGAAAAGGCGGCGAAGAAGGCCGGTGCAGCCGATGCAGACTGGAATGTCGATACCAAGATGCTCACCGTTAAATACAATACTACGGCAACCGATGCCGGCAAGATCCAGCAGGGCATTGCAGCAGTGGGATATGATACCCGCGATGTGAAGGCGGCCGATGCGGCGTATGATAAATTACATGCTTGCTGCAAGTATGAAAGAAATAGCGCTAAGAAAGATGATAAACCCGCGGGCCTGGCAAAGAAGGATGCATCGTGCTGCGATAAGGGCGAGTGCAAGAAGGATGAAAAGACAGCCACCCATTGATCACCATCAATTATCTACATATGAAGAAGTTGCTGGTTGTGGTAGCCCTGAGCTGTTTTACGCTGGGAGTGCAGGCGCAATTCACACAGGCCGAGTTGCAGGCGACGGGACTCACCTGCGCCATGTGCAACAATGCCATTAACAAGGCATTGGAGGCACTGCCGTTCGTTGCGTCCGTGAAGTCGGACATAAAACATTCCTCCTTTCACATATCGTTTAAGAGCGATGCAGCGTTAGATATCGATGCATTGAAGAAGGCGGTGGAAAATGCGGGTTTTTCGGTAGGTAGCCTCAAGTTGACGGGGAATTTCAGCGATGTGAAAGTCGCCCCCGACAAGCATGTGGAAATGGAGCACATGGTGTTTCATTTCCTGAACACGCCGGAGCAGGTGTTGAATGGGGAGCGAACGATCCAGGTGGTGGACAAGAATTTCGTTACGATGAAGCAATTCAAGAAATGGAGTTCGACCACTACGATGAGTTGCCTGCAGACAGGTAAGGCGGAGGCCTGCTGTGAAAAGGACAGCATACCTGCCAACACGAGGGTGTACCATGTAGTTATCTAAGTAGTCTCAATGGCCCCCAACCGACGGGGGCCATTTTAAACAAAATTTATAAACATGTCTTTTAAACGAATCATTCCTGTACTTGCATTTTTTTCCATTTGTCTTTCTGCCGGCGCGCAGCAGACCGCTAACATCAGCGATCCCAGGCTGCCGATAAAATTGCCGACGGTGACGGGAGATTCGCTGACACTTGCATCGTTGAAGGGAAAGGTTATCCTGCTCGATTTCTGGGCAAGCTGGTGCATACCGTGCCGCGCAGCCAACAAGAATCTTGCGAAATTGTATGCGAAATATAAGCCGGAAGGCTTCGAGATATTCAGTGTATCGCTCGACCAGGACAAGAAGGACTGGGAGAAGGCGATCGGAAAGGATAAGATCACCTGGCTGCAGGTGAATGATCCACGTGGTGGTTGGGAGGCGGTGACGGCCCGCGACTGGAATATCTCGCAGTTGCCAACGACTTTCCTCATCAACAAGAACGGCGATGTGGTCGGCATTGAACTCTATGGCAAGGAACTGGAGAAGAAGATCCGGGAGCTCATACAGGAGTGATCATATTTCCTCATGAAAATCTTTATTTCTGTCCTGTTTTCCTTTTGCTGGATGATGACAAAAGGCCAGGAACTATTCGTGTACACGGAGCCGGCATCCAATATGCCTGCGCACTCCCTGTCTGCAAAACTTAGCGCCGACTATATCGCCAGCCAATCCCCTGAGAACAGGCCCATGCAGCGCTATACGCCCGAGGTGATGCTTGGGGTAAGCAAGAAAATTATGCTGCATACCGGCCTCACCTTCGCCGATATGTTTACGGAAAGATTCCGCTGGGAATCCGTTTACGTGTATGGCAAGTACAGGTTTCTGTCACATGATGATATCCACACTCATTTTCGTATGGCCTTTTTCGCCGACCTGGCCTACAGCCGGAATAAATTCCATTACGATGAAGTGAACCTGAGAGGCGATAAGAGTGGGGCGCAACTGGGTGTTATTGCCACGCAGCTCTGGAATAAGTTGGCTGTATCGGCAACGGTCAGTAATAGCCAGGTATTGAGTGGGGCGAGAGGAGATAAGCCGGCCTCCTACAATCCTTCGCGCATCTACCAGTCGATGAACTATTCCCTCTCGGCCGGGTACCTCCTTTTGCCTTTTGAATATACCGACTACCGGCAGACGAATGTAAACCTGTACACCGAGCTGCTGGCGCAGCAGACGCTTGACAGGCGAACCTATTATGTGGACCTGGCGCCCGCGGTGCAGATCATTTTCAACAGCAATACGAAGGTCAATATCGGTCACCGGTTTCAGTTGAAAGGAGATATGACCAGGATAGCGGAGAATAGCTGGCAGGTGGGAGTGGAGAGAACGTTTTTGGGGGTGGTGAAGAAGAGAGAAAGAAAGTGATTTATCTCAGGAAGACCCCAAGAAATATTCAATATTCAATACGCAATATTCAATGTTCAAGTAGGCCTCACGACAGATGGTCAGGCGTTTTGATAATGGAGCGGGAATAAAAAATAATTAATATTCAATATTCAATGCTCAAGTGTCGTGCTATGCGCGAAGGCTGATAGAGGAGTGCTGTCTCGGCGGGGTCTGGCGCAGCCGACCCCGATGGAGGAGGAGAGAAATATTCAAATACACAATGTTCCCCAAAGGGGTCCTTTGGACAATTTTCAAGTAAGCACCAGACTGCCAGGCAAAAAGTGATATTGGCACAGACGACCAATATGGTTGGCGCACATTGCAAACCCACATGATGTTTGCCCCAGAGGGGCAACATGTCAAAATCGGCCAATTCATAAAAATATATTTTTTATGATCATCAATGCCGTGTCTGATAACAATTCGATGATTTTCCCGGAACATTCCTTTTCTAACATGTTGCCCCGCTGGGGCAAGGATCGTAGGGGGTGTTGAGTTGCTACAAACATATTGCCCCTCTGGGGCAAGGGTCGTTTGTATTAAGAGGCAGACAGCCAGGCAGAGAAGTGATATTGGTACAGACGACCAATATGGTTGGCGCGCATTGCAAACCCACGTGATGTTTTCCCCAGCGGGGCAATATGTTTGTAGCAAACCAGCGCCCACCCTCGCGACCTTTGCCCCAGCGGGGGTCTGGTGCAGCCGACCCCGATGGAGGAGGAGAGAAATATTCTCCGAAGGAGTCCGGAGTCTCCAAAGGAGTTCCTTGAACCTCCAGACAATAATCCCCAAGGTGTCATTTGGACAATACACAACATCAATATTCAAACATCGTGCTGTATGAGAAGGCTGATTTAGCGAGGCCGCTATTCACGACTCACGATTGACGTTGCCAATACTCAAGCGCGCGTGGTCACGGAGGGTATTTTTGAATTTTGACTTTTGAATTTTGACTTTCTGCTTTTTACTTTGCACTAAATCTGAAGGAAACCCCCACCGCCACATACCAATTATTCTTCTCCATCAAGCTCAGGCCGGAGGAGATGTCGGCACGCAGGTCATCGTTGATGCTATAGGCAAAGCCGATATCGGCATTGTGTTCCGCATGTTCCTTATTTCTTACCGAGCCGAATACTTCGGTATAGGTATACCATTTGCTACCCAGGTTGAAGCCGGTTGCAAGCGTATAGATCCAAAAAGGGGTATCGGATTCTCCATCCCATTCGGCGCCCAGGTTGTAGCCGAGACTGATATTCTTCGAGAGGCTGTTTTGCATGGAAAAGCGGAAATTGGGCGCCCATTTCTGCGCCTGGAATTTCTTGCTGGCGAGTTTTGCCGGGGCGACGTGAAAGAGCAACGATGTCTTCGGGAGAAGCCCCTTTTCCTCGAAGAGGGCGAGCTTGCCGCCGAGTTGCACCGGAAGCAGACCGGTGTTGATCGTGTTGCCGGCGGGAATAATGAGGGGGGTCTTGACAGAAATGACCTGAGTGATCAGGCGTAGCTCGAAGCGTTTGCTCAGTCCATATTTCCAAAGGGCGGTCGGGTGGACCAGCGTGGTGAGGCCATTCGCCTTTTCGATATTGAAGCCGATCTCGCCTTGCAAATACTTCAATTTGGTAATATAGGGAGACTCGGTCTGATCCGGCCGGTCCGTTTCCATCTTACCCTCCTGCTGGGCTTGTAAAGTTTGAAGGGAACAAAGCAGCATCACTCCGTAAAGAGCTATTGTTTTAGTCATCCTTTAATTAATTTTTAGTTACGCCTAAATTCTATCAAATGTAGTATTTCCTTCTTTATTGCCGTTGAAACAAACAAATTTTTTTCTATTCCTGCTACCTTTACATTTGCTCCCCCAAACGTGAATACCTATGGAGCTCAAATATTTGCAGAATATCTCTGCCGAACTCAATCTTTCCCTCAAGCAGGTCAACAATATCCATGACCTGCATACTGAAGGATCGACCATTCCCTTCATTGCCCGCTATAGGAAAGAAGCCACCGGCAACCTTGACGAAGTGGTGATAGGAGCGGTGATCGACCAGGTTAAGTATTTCAATGAACTGGAGAAGAGGAAGGAAACGGTGATCAAGACGATCGAAGAGGCGGGAAAGCTGACGCCGGAATTGAGGAAGCGCATCACCGAATGCGTGAACGCCACGGAGCTCGAGGATATTTATTTACCATTTAAGCCGAAACGCAAGACGAAGGCATCGATGGCCATCGAGAAAGGACTCGAGCCATTGGCTACTTTATTAATGACGCAGGACGAAATGGATGTGGAACAGGCCGCATTGCCATTCCTTAACGACCAGGTGAAGGACAGCAAGGAGGCCCTGCAGGGTGCGCGGGATATCATTGCCGAGCGGATAGCGGAAGACGAACAGGCACGAAACCTCGTGCGCAAATTATTTGCAGCGGAAGCTGTATTCTCCTCCCGCGTGTTAAGCACGAAGAAAGACGAGGCCGATGCGCAGAAGTACCGCGATTACTTCGACTTCAAGCAACCTCTTGCACAGTGTCCTTCGCATCGCGTACTGGCCATCCGGCGCGGAGAAAAGGAAGGCTTCCTCATAATGGATATCAGCGTGGAGAAGGAAAAGGCTGCGGAGGAATTGAAGAGGGTCGTTCTTAAAAAAAATACATCTGCTTCACGGGAAGTAGGAATCGCCATTGAAGATTCATTCAGCCGGTTATTGAAACCGGCCATAGAAACGGAGTTCCGGATGGCCAGCAAGACGAAGGCGGATGAGGAAGCGATCCGTGTGTTTGCCGAGAATCTCCGGCAGCTATTGCTCGCCTCGCCGCTCGGTCATAAGCGGGTGATGGCGCTCGATCCCGGTTTTCGTTCGGGTTGTAAGGTAGCTTGCCTGGATCAGCAGGGCGGGTTCCTGAAGTACCAGACGATCTTTCCGCATGCACCGCAGAATGACTGGCAGGGAGCGGTGCATACATTGAAAGAATTGGTGGCGAAATATGATATCGAGGCCATAGGATATGGAAATGGCACGGCCAGTAAGGAAACGGATCAGCTTGTGCGGAGCATCGACTTCGGTAAGCCCATTGCCATCTTCATGGTCAATGAAAGCGGCGCCTCCATTTATTCTGCCAGCGAGGTAGCGCGCGATGAATTCCCCGATGAGGATGTCACCGTTCGCGGCGCCATCAGCATCGGCCGGCGCCTGCTCGATCCACTGAGTGAGTTGGTAAAGATCGATGCGAAGAGTATAGGAGTTGGACAATACCAGCATGATGTGAACCAGTCGCGCCTGAAGGAGGCGCTGGACCAGGTGGTGGAGAGTTGTGTCAATTTTGTCGGTGTGGATCTCAATACCGCGAGTAAGCATTTGTTGATGTATGTATCGGGACTGAGTTCGTCCGTTGCGAAGAATATCGTCGACTACCGCTCGAAGAACGGCGGTTTCAAGAGTCGCGATGAATTGAAGAAGGTTTCGATGCTCGGGCCGAAGGCTTTCGAACAAAGCGCCGGTTTCTTGCGTGTGGCCGGTGCGGCCAACCCGCTTGATAACTCAGCCGTGCACCCGGAGAGCTATCATATCGTTGAGGCCATGGCCGCGAAGGTCCATAGCAGCGTGCCCGAATTGATCCGGGATCCCGCGATCCGGAAGGATATACATGCAAAGGATTTTGTGTCGGAGACCATTGGCCAATTCACTATAGAGGATATCCTGAAGGAACTCGAGAAGCCCGGACGTGATCCGAGACCAGTGATCGAAGAGTTCCGCTTTGCCGATGGTATCAGCACCATGGAGGATCTGAAGCCAGGCATGAGGATACCGGGAATCGTGACGAACATTACCAACTTCGGTGCATTTGTAGATGTGGGTGTGAAGCAGGATGGCCTCGTTCACATTTCGCACCTGAGCAACCGCTACATCTCTGATCCGAATGAGGCCGTCAAGCTCAACCAGAAGGTGATGGTAACGGTAGTGGAGGTGGATGCCTCCAGGAAACGGATCGCGTTGTCGATGAAAGATAGTAGTCAACCTGCGGCGGCCACGCCAGTCCAGGGACAGAAGCAGGTGCAAAAAAATAAGCCTGCGCCGTTGAATCCATTCCAGGCGAAGTTGATGGAGATCAAGACCAAGCTAGACAAACGTGAATAAAGAACGTGAATCGTGAAACGTCAATCGTGAATACCACACTCCGCTATCACGACATTCGAATCGATTAGAACAAGATCTTGCTCGATTCGAATATTCTCATTATAGGGTGTTGTATTCACGATTGACGTTTCACGATTCACGTTGAGGATCCCTTCCAAAATCAAACTCTCACTTGTAGTCCTCCCTCACCGGACTAAACACATCAATCACCTTCACCTCCGTAACTGCATATGCGCCATGAGGCATATTGGATGGAATGACGTGTACGGTGCCAGGGGGCATCGACATTTTTTCACCTCCTATTACCATTTCAAGTACGCCATCGATGATATACGTGATCTGCTCATGCATGTGCTGATGAATCTTCATTGTCGTTCCCTTCTCAATGGTAACGATGGAGAGTGAACATTTGTCCCCATGTATGAGCTTGGCCATGATGCCCGGAACCAATTCCCTGTCCTTGATATCTTTTATGTTTTGCATAAATTATTTTTCAAATAGACAATAGCTTCCTCCCACCCATTCCTTGTCCTGGTTGTACCTCACGCCGATCATCTTTCCTTTGCTCAGGCGGGCGAGGTTGTTCGCGGGAACGGGACGCGCCTCTCCGTCTTTCCAGAAATAGAATATCCTGATCTCGGCCTTTGCGGGAACATCGGGTGTCTTGATCACCTCGGCATATTTCACCTTGCGCTGCAGTATCCAGTTTTCGGGGTCCTTTACCCTATCGATGTCCTCCATCGTCACATCGATCACCACACCCTGCCCGGCAAAGGAAAACAAGGGTTTCAATACATAATTCTCGAGGTCGGTCGGCAGCTGTTTCACTTCATTGAGAAAAAATGTCTGTGGCACGTAGGGATGCCGGATGAAGGGCAGTGTGTATTTGCTGATGCGGTAGAACCAGGAAGGATGCGGTACCCACTCTACATCGAGTTCTTCGAAAAAGATCTTTCCCTTTTCCTGCACTTCTGCCGGCTGCTGAAAGAGATCGTCGAAGATCACCCGGTTGTAGATCCTCTTCACCTGGGTCTTCTTGCCATCCTTCAGATAGAATAATTGCCGTCCTTCCCTGATGAGCTCGGTAATGCAAACCGTTTTTATCCCGACATAGTCTTCCGTACAATAGAAATCGATGCGCGTCTTCTGCTGATGGGGGAATATCTCAAGCAGGATCACATTTTCCGGGGCTTGATTTCCGAGTATGATCTCCTTGAGGAGTTGCAGATAGGTCTCGCGGTTATGGCCGCCGAGATAGGCGGAAAAATTGGGCGGCACCTTGAAGTGTTTCCTGAATACATCGTCGATGAGCACCTCGTATGCGAAAAGGGTAGGAAACCCCTGCATCTCGATAAGCTGCGGCTCGTATTGCCCTTCTTCATTCAGGCAAATACCGAAATCGAAGGCGATGAAATGAGAATGATCGGTTTCCCCCGGGACATGAAGATTTTCCGGAATGGCCTTTGCCGTTAGTGCTTTGAATTTAGGATCGATAATGATATCGACAATACTTTCGCATGCATCGATGATCTTGGCTGTGAAATCCTTTGGCACGAACACGGGCGTTTCGGCGACACGAAACTCGATGGCGCCGGCATGAAAGCTATTCAACTCCTGCAGGAACGCCTGGTAGGTCTCCGGTGTAAAAGCTTGGTTGAAGGCGGCACGCGTAACCGGTATCATGTGGAGGGTTTATAGTTGAAGATAACGAATTCGAAATTCGAAATTCAAAATTCAAAAGTCAAAATTCAAAAATAGCTCGCGATGGGCAGAAGAGGCTATCCAATTCAAAAGTCAAAAGTCAAAATTCAAAAATGCTTCCCGACAGGCAGACGAAACTTTAGTCGTTGTACAGGCATGTATATGTAGGGGGTCAAAGCCGCAGTTCATTTCAAAATTCAGCGAAGCACAGGATGTGGAGACTACCGCAAATGAAGCCTCTTCTGCCCATCGCGAGCTATTTTTTAATTTTTACTTTTGACTTTTGAATTTCTCACGCAGCTACCTCTTGAAGCAACCCCACGGATTGGTTGAGGAAATTCGGAAGAACATGTTCATATGTCCAGAGAATTTTATCGGGATCGTTCAGTTGTTCGAGCATGCTCTCCAGCTTGTCTTCGCCATAGCTATCGATAACGGTCTGGCGTTTCTCTTCTTTCTGTAAGTGGCTGCTCATGCCGATGGCATCCGCCTCGGGGTGAAATTGTGTGCCGATCATGTACTCATTGAAACGGATACCCATTGCGGCCCGTTCGTAGGGAACATGCGGCCGGCTTTTTTCTATACACAACAATTGCCCGCCCATTTGATCCAGCAAGCCATGATTGGGTTGTATCACCTGGTAGTCGCGGCTATCCACGGCATAGAAGGGATCGCGAAGACCATCGAATACCACTTCTTCCTTTCCGGCGGTGAGCATATGCACAGGGAATACACCGAATGCCGTTGACTTCCGTTTGCACACCAGGCCCGCATTGAAATAGCGGCAAGCCAATTGGAAGGAGTGACAGATGAAGAAGATATATTTCTTTTGTGTATTGGCGGGGTTGTCATTCCATCGCATCATTTCGTTCACCCACTTGCACCAGGCAATGTCCCAGTCGTCGAAGCGCGTAGAAAGCGGATCGCCGGGGCCACCGCTGGAAATATAGATATCGAAGGATTTGTCGGGAAGTTCATTTTTTTGCCGCACATCGAATTCCGTGCATTCGACGGTAAGATCCTTTTGCTGCGACCAGTCTTTTATTATCTGGCGGATGCAACGCATACCCTGATTTGCGTGGCCTTCATAGAGGTCAAGGATGGCTATACGGACTGACCGGGTTTCGTTCCAAATCATCTGGCAAATATACGAAAAGTAGCCAATTAGGTAATTTGACAATTTGACAATTTGGTAATGTGGCGTGCTCCGATCGGGAATGACTTCACTGATAAAGATCATTGGTACATTGTCAAATTGCCAAATTATCAAATTGGTTATTCGCCGTACACCTTCTTCCCCCCAACATACGTAAACCTCACCCTCAATCCCAGCAGATCTTTTTCGTCCACCTTCATGATGTCCTTATCGAGCAGGATGAAGTCGGCGAACTTGCCCGGTTCGAGACTTCCTTTTTCGTTCTCTTCGAAGTTGGCCTTCGCTGCCCAGATGGTCATGCCGCACAATGCTTCGCGGCGCGATAATGCGTTCTCCATTTGATACCCGCCATCGGGATAGCCCTTCGCATCCTTGCGTACAACGGCTGCATAGAACGTCTTAAAAGGAGAAATGTCCTCTACGGGGAAATCGGTGCCGAGAGGCAACCAGCCATTTTGTTTCAACAGTTGTTGATACGCATACGCGCCCTTCACCCGTTCCTTACCTAACCGGTCGGTTGCCCAATACATATCGGATGTAGCGTGAGTGGGCTGGACCGATGGAACGATATTGTTCTCGCCGAATAATTTGAAATCATTTTCATTGATCACCTGTGCATGTTCTATGCGCCAGCGGAGATCGTTCTTGCCTTTCAGGTACTTTGCATAGATCTTCAGCATTGTGCGGTTGCCGCTATCGCCGATGGCATGTGTGCACATCTGGAATCCTTTCTGAGAAAGCAGCGCTGCAACCGAATCGAAATGCTCCTCGTTACTCAAAAGAAACCCGCTCCAACCCGGTTTATCGCTATAGGGTTGCAGGAGGCATGCACCCCTCGAACCAAGCGCGCCATCCGCATATACCTTGAAGGCGCGTACATCGAGCAGGTCTGTCTTTATCTTTCCCTTGCTGAAGGCAAACTCATAGTTCTTCTTCGCATCGCTTAGCATGGCGTAGATGCGCATCTTCAGATCACCGGTCTTCTGCAGGCTATCGAGGAATAGGACCTGCGTGAAATCGAGACCGCAGTCATCCAATGTTGTAAGACCGACGGAGAAGCAATTCGACTGCGCACGCAGCAGCATCTCCTTCGCATTGTCGGCAGTAGGGCCGGGGATGAAGGAGGTAACGAGGTCGACCGCATTGTCGATGAGAATGCCGGTGAGTTTGTTGTTCTTCACCTCCACTTCACCGCCAGTCAATTTAAAACCGGCGTGTACACCGGCGAGATCGAGTGCTTTTTGATTGGCGATGGCGGCATGTCCATCCACTCTCGTTAGCAACACGGGGCGGTCCGGAAACGCCTGGTTCAATTTTTCATTATTGGGAAATTCCTTGATGGCCCAGTCATTCTGGTCCCATCCCCGGCCGATGAGCCATTGCCCCGGCGCAAGGTCTTTAATGTCGCCCGCCAGATGGTCCACTATGTTGTCCCAACTCTCTGTTCCCACGAGGCTCACGGTGGCTAGCCCGAGCGCATACCCTACGAAATGTGCGTGCGCATCGATGAAGCCGGGATAGATGAACTGCCCATCGCCATTCAATTCTTCCTTTCCCTGATATTTTCCAAGTATGTCGTCCTTCGTACCTATCGCCATGATCTTGCCATCCTTTACCGCCATGGCCTCTGCGGTAGAGAAGGCCGAATCGACTGTATAAATATGAGCATTATAAACTACCAGGTCCGCTTCCTTCTTTGATGTGCAGGAAATGTTTACGGCCGACAGAAGTATGAGAATGTAAAGAATGATGCGCATGTCTTTTTTTTTTGAAGGAGCCAAGTTAGCCATTAAATGTTTAACTTTTAATCCAAATCAACGGCTATGCGTCTTCCAATTCTCCTTGGCATTTTTCTAATTTATGTGGGCTGTTCTCCAACCGGTCAGAAGAGATCCGGTAGTGATACCGCCGTCTCTGCTTATTTTAACTATGGCGATACCGGCGTGCAATCGGCGGGCGTCCGGCTCATTCCCGTGAAGACACCGGTGGGAGAGTTCAGGGTCTGGACAAAACGTTTCGGCAACAATCCGACAATAAAGATATTGTTGCTGCACGGAGGCCCTGCCATGACGCATGAGTACATGGAATGCTTCGAAAGCTTCTTTCCTAAGGAAGGATTTGAATTCTACGAATATGATCAGCTCGGATCCTATTACAGCGACCAGCCGACTGACAGCAGTCTCTGGACCATTCCCCGTTTCGTTGACGAAGTGGACCAGGTACGGCAGGCCATCGGTGGCGATTCTACCAATTTCTATGTATTGGGAAATTCCTGGGGAGGGATCCTGGCCATGGAGTATGCATTGAAACACCAGGCGAATATGAAGGCCCTGCTCGTGGCAAACATGATGGCGAGCGCGCCAGAGTACGGGCGTTATTCGGATGTGCTGGCAAAGCAATTGAAGCCGGAAGTATTGACGGAGATAAGGGCGCTGGAGGCGAAGGCGGATTTCAATAATCCGCGGTACATGGAGTTGCTGATCCCCAATTTTTATCACGAGCATCTCTGCCGCCTTACCGAATGGCCCGACGGAGTTAACCGCGCAATGAAACATGTGAACGGCGTGATCTATACGATGATGCAGGGACCATCCGAGTTCGGCATTTCCGGGAGGCTAGCGAACTGGGACATTAAGGACCGGTTGAAGGAGATCCGTATCCCCACACTAATGATCGGTGCGAAGTACGATACCATGGACCCGAAGGCCATGGAGGAACAAAGCAAACTGGTGCAGAAGGGAACTTATCTCTATTGCCCCAATGGAAGTCATCTGGCGATGTGGGATGATCAGAAGGTGTTTATGGACGGAGTGGTTTCGTTTATTAAGAAAGTTGATGGAAAGTAGTAATTCAAAATTAAAAAGTAAAAATTCAAAAGGCTGACTCACCAGATCAGTCATGACTATTCTGGTGAAGTAATTGGCTAATTAGTTGGGCAGATGCGTCGCATAACACGCCGCATTATCAAATTGCCAAATTACCAAATTACCAAATTGTTCTTCAGGTTCCCGCCAAATACTGCCCCTGTATATATTCCACCACTGAAGTAAGGTTCTTCGTCTCCTCGAATACCTTCAGCTGCCTGTCTGCACCGGTTCCGTTCTCGAGGATCTTGTGCACATGCGCAATGCGATGACGGCTTCCGAGGTGATCGAGAACCGGGTCGATGAACTCCAGTAGTTCATAGATCAGCGCCCGCGTGTTGACCTCTTCTTCCTTTCCGAAATCGATCAGGAATCCATCCACGCCATAGCGACTGGCCCGCCACTTGTTCTCATTCAGGAGCGCACGTGAGTATTGAATGAAGTTCAGGTTCTTGGAGCGGAGCATGTAAATGCGTGCGCAGATAGCCTGGAAGAGTGCGGCAATGGTGATGGTCTCATCGACAGTTAGCGGGATATCGCAAATGCGGAACTCCACCGTGTTGAAGAAGGGATGCACGCGGAGATCCCACCAGATCTTCTTCGCATTGTCGATGCAATTGGTCTTGATGAGGAGCTTGACATAGCTGTCATACGCCTCTATACTATCGAATGCATCCGGGATACCGGTGCGTGGAAACTTATCGAAGACTTTAGTCCGAAAAGACTTGTATCCCGTCTTCCGGCCTTCCCAGAACGGCGAGTTGGTACTGAGCGCGAAAACGTGCGGGAGGAAATACCTCGTGGAATTAGCGATATGATTAGCCATTTCGCGGGTCTCCATGCCAACGTGTACGTGAAGCCCGAAGATGAGATTGCTGCGGGCCGCCTCCTGGAGTTCGTTGACGATCTCATTGTAGCGGGCATGATCGGTGATGAGCTGGCTTTCCCAATGACTGAATGGGTGCGTGCCGGCGGCGCCCATCGCAAGGCCGAGTCCTTCGGCGATGCCGGAGATGGTTTTTCTGAGCGTGGAGACATCAGTGAAGGCCTCGTCCACATCGGCACAGATATCCGTTCCTACTTCCACTACGGCCTGGTGCATTTCTGCCTTGACCTTGTCCTTGATTACCTTTTGGCCTTCGTGAACGATCTGTTGTTCATGGCTCTTGAGCTCGCGTGTAACGGGATCAAGCACCATATATTCTTCTTCCACGCCAATGGTGAAACTTTTATAGTTTAATATCATATTGATCAGTTAGTCTAAGTGACGGTTCAATCATAGAAATCAACATCATCATACCAGCGGCAATTTTGCTGCGCCTCTCTTGATGTATTCCCCCCAGGTGAGGTTATCGCTATGGCCATCGTTCGCCAATGCCTTTTCAATGGCATAATTGGCGGATGTTTCCACCACCCATTCGAAATTCTCCTCGCCTACACTGGTGCGTTCTGCATCGGGAGCGGGGTTGCAGAAATCAATAGCATAGGGTATTCCATCGCGGAGCGCGAGTTCCACGGTATTGAAGTCGTACCCAAGAAATTTGTTTATCGCCAGAACGATGTCCGTCATCTGCTGGAGCCTTTCCGCCGAAGGCGAGAAATCAGCCACATACCGCAGGTGATGCGGGTTGCGCGGTTCGTAGGGCATGATGCGGACATACTTTCCGCCGAGGCAATAGCACCGGTAATATTCATCGAACACGATCTCTTCCTGGAGCAGCATGACCAATTGGCCGGTCTCGCTGTGTTTCTGGAAAAAGTCTTCCGCATTCTTCAGTTTATATACGTGTTTCCATCCGCCGCCGGCGAAGGGCTTCATATAGGCAGGGAAGCCGGTGTACTTGAAGATGGCATCCCAGTCGAAGGGATAGGCGAGATTGCTGAACGAGTCGTCCGTTGTGTCGTCGGGCAGGTCACGGGAGGGGATGATGGCCGTCTTCGGCACGGGTACTCCGATCTTCGTCATGAGGCAATTATTGAAATATTTATCATCCGCACTCCACCAGAAAGGGTTGTTGATGACAGCGGTTCCGGTAACAGCGGCGTTCTTGAGCCAGGTACGGTAGAATGGAACATCCTGCGAGATCCTGTCGATGATGACAGCATATCCGCTATATTCGCCCTGCATGGCCTTGTCGATCTTTACCGGCTCGGCGATGATGCCAGGAACTTTCTTACTGTTTACTCTCTCCACGAATGCTTCGGGGAACGAGCGTTCCTTTCCATGCAGGATTCCGATTTTCTTCATCACTTTTTTTTTTTTGATTGGATAAACAGGCCGGTTCGCGTATTGTGGCCAGCGGCGCTACCAAATTTATTTTTTCGAGACCATATAAACAAATTAACTATTGAGGGTAATATGGAAGGAATCTCATGTATATTCCTGAAATTCTTATTTTTGAAAGAATGCAACTGCTAAACGTGCCGGCTATCGTGTTTGAAAATACCAGTCTCGAATCCAAGTACCTCGACAGGAAAGTTATCATCGATTTTTATCTTCCGACGAATGTGCCGGAGCCGGACACCATGGACCTGCTCCTGATCAATGACGGGCAGAATATGGAAGAGCTTGGCTTCGCGAAGATCCTGGCCGGTCTTTATGCCGAAACGGCTATCCGGCCACTGTTTTGCGTGGCCATTCATGCCAGCGCCAATCGCAGGATGGAGTACGGTGTTGCCGGCCACCCGGATTATCTTGGCCGGGGTGCGAAGGCACAGGACTATACTTCTTTCATTCTTTTAGAACTTCTCCCTTATATCAGGCAGACCTATGCCATTCACAGCTTCAAGGGCAAGGCCTTTGCCGGGTTTTCGCTGGGCGGGCTCACGGCCCTGGATATCGGCTGGAATCACCCCGATGAATTCAATAAGATAGGCGTATTCTCCGGCTCTTTGTGGTGGCGAATGCTCGATCAGAATGACGCGACCTACAACGACGATCTCCACCGCATAATGCACCAGGTGGTCAGGGCTGGAACCTATCACCCCGGCCAGCGGTTTTTCTTCCAGAGCGGAAATATGGATGAGACCAATGACCGTAACAACAATGGCATTATCGACTCGATAGACGATACGCTCGATATGATCGCCGAACTGGAGCGAAAGGGATATGAGAGGGGAAAGGATATCCAGTTCCTCGAACTGCCCGATGGCCGGCATGATATTCCTACCTGGGCGAAGGCGATGCCGGAGTTTTTGAAATGGGGATGGGGAATTTGATAATTTGGTAATTTGGCAATTTGATAATTAGCCAATGTGCCAATGATCCTAATCAGTAAAGTCTTTGCTTATCGGAGCACGCCCAATTGGCACATTGGCATATTTGCTAATTGGCTAATTGATTAAAAAGACATTCCGCATAACACGCCCCATTTTCAAATTACCAAATTGCCAAATTATCAAATTATATTCTTCGTATCTTTTGGTAAACCTTGTCACCATGTCAGCCAACTACATCCTGCTGCCTGCCACCGCCGCATCTACCACCCGTAAGAAGAATCCCAAACTATTCGAACTCTTATCCAACCTGAGCCGCATTGCCGGCGATAAGGGAAAAACGCATATGATAAAGTCGCTCCGCCTGGGTCCCGTGATGGCGACGAAAAAGAAGGAGCCGACAATGAAAGTGCTCGACTCCGTTCATGCCAATGGAGCGAAACTGGTTGAATGTTCTGTCTCGCCTGTTGACCTTCGCTTCGATTTTCCGGGAATGCGGGTCATTCAGAATACATTATTCTCCATGGCGCGGGTCGAACCCAAGTCAATCATCCGGGCGGCGTCCACGCAGTTGGGTATTGCCACGTCCATCGTCGTGACAGATGCACAGGGTCACCCGGTAAAGAAGGCGAAGGTGGTAGCCTACACGAATTTTAAGAAGGAAGACGGCGACGAGGGTTATACGGATTCGAAGGGCCGGGTAAGTCTGAAGATAGGGAAGGGGAAGAAGATCGAGCGTCTCTATATCTATCCACCCGCCGGCTGCTGGCCGGCCATGTTGACGAACCGGGTATTGAAGAATGATGATGTCATCAAGCTGGAGAATATCGAGCCGGGGCATGTGGATTCATTCCGTCATTTCTATGATACCAATGATGCAGTTAAGTTTCCACCCATTGGCAAATCGAAGTTGAAGATCGCGGTAGTGGATTCGGGTATTGCGCCTCACCCGGACCTGTTGATCGATGGAGGTATGAATATGGTGACCGATGGAGTAAAGGGCGATTTTACAGATCATTTCGGACACGGCACACATGTGGCCGGCATCATAGGAGGCAAGGGTCTTTACAAAGGGATCGCAGCGGGTGTAAAATTGCGTGCCTATAATATTTATCCAAAAAATGTAGAAAGGGCGGAGGCGTTCGCACTGCTGAAGGCGATTGCGCAGGCCGTGAGCGATGGTTGCCATCTCGTGAATCTAAGTCTTACCACCTCCGAATCGAATGAGGCGGTTACCGCGGCCATCCGCGAGGCATATGAGAAGGGTGTCCTGTGCATCGCAGCTGCGGGTAACGACAACAGGAAACCGGTTGGTTTTCCCGCATCCTATTCGCTTTGTATATCGGTGAGTGCACTCGGCCGGTTGAAGACATTTCCCAAGACGGCCCTTCAACGCGAATATTACCAGAAGCCGCACGCAAAGGATAAGAACACGTTCTTCGCCTCCTTTTCCAACCTGGGCGAACAGATCGATGTCATTGCGCCCGGTGTCGGGATCATTTCCACTATGCCCGGCGGACACTATGGTGTGCAGGATGGGACTTCCATGTCGTGTCCCATCGTAACGGGGTTATGCGCGCGCTATCTGCTACAGAATCCTGACGTATTGAAGATGCCGGCCAACCAGCAACGCTCCGACGCTATGCTGGCGCTTATTAACGATGGGTTTAAAACGTTGGGATTCAACTCGCGATTCGAGGGGAAAGGCATTTTACTATAGCTGCTTTTGTTTTTGTAATTTTACTGTCTCAGCATGAAGCAATATATCCTAAAATATACGAAGGGGAGTGTGAAGGGCGCGGGCTTGACGCTGCTTCAGCAAACGCTTTCCAATAACCATGTCTCCATCGTTGACGACAGTTATCCCACTATGATGCTCGTGCAGGCAAATCCCCTGAATATGAATAAGGTCAAGTCGATACTCACCGATTGGATCGTTTCGGAAAACAATTCCATCAGCTTACCCGATACCAAGAAGCGAATTAAATAGGCCTCACATGACCATACCGGAGACCTCGTATTCCGGTTTTCTCTTTATACCGGCGGTGACGCCTGCAGGAGTTACTGTTTTCTTCTTCTTCATTCCGAGTTTATTGAATGCTTTCTTCTTGTAAGGCGTCTTGACCTTCGTTCCCCAATCGAATTTAATTCCCGACGACCGCGAGATCGTGGGCAATGAGACCTGGTAGGTATTGCCATCCTTGAATTCGATGTGCTCGAAATAGTCATCGGGGATAAGCGCCTTTTTTACATCGGCCGGTGTGACACCTTTATCGCGAAGGAATTTTTTTATCCATTTGAATTGGCTCTGCAGGAAACCGACGGCATTGAGCGTGCCATCATCCTTTTTCCAGACGATGACCTTCCAGAATACCAGTGGTATCTGGATCGTCTGGCCATTGATGGCGCGCAGGAAGATCTTATCATTTGTTTTCAATACGGGACCGGCGAATACGCTGATGTTGACCTTTCCCTTTACGGATCCTTTCTCGAGGACATTCTTCTCCAGCTCGAGCCAGATCTTGCGGTTGAGCTCCTTATGTTGCGGCGCGCAATTGGTGAAATGAAATGTATCCTTATCGGCTTTCTTGGCCATTGTCTTGCCACCCCATTTGGGATCCATGCGGCGGACGAGATGGCCCCGGTCGAATGCGCCTGAGTCGTCGCCATAGAATTCATCGCCCAACTGTTCGGCAGGAAGGAGGCGGTCGTCGAGTGACCACTTATCGTTCTTCCGTTTATCGGCATCGATGAAATAGGACTTCCCGTTGATATTTACTGCGGTCATTACGGGTAGCCGGCGCTTCTTATGGAAGAAGACACTGAAATGGGTATAGGTAAGTTCTTTCAGCTTGGGGTCCTTTGTGAAGGTGGCGAGGTTCTTTTTGAGGGCTTCGCTGAAGCTCGGGAAGGAGAGAGGCTTCCCAAGGAAGTTCTTGTCGAATCCTTTGGTGGCAGGCATGGTGGTGGTTTAATGGCTCTACTAAGTTAATAAAATTCAAAATTCAAAAGTCAAAATTCAAAAATAGCTCGCGACGGGCAGAAGAGGCTATCCAATTCAAAAGTCAAAATTCAAAATTCAAAAATGCCTCCCGACAGGCAGACGAAACTTTAGTCGTTGTACAGGCATGTATGTGTAGGGGATTCAAAGTCGCAGTTCATTTCAAAATTCAGCGAAGCACGGGATGTGGCGACTACCGCAAATGAAGCCTCATCTGCCTGTCGGGAGCTATTTTTGAATTTTGAATTTTGACTTTTGAATTGGATAGCCTCTTCTGCCCGTCGCGAGCTATTTTTGAATTTTTACTTTTGAATTTTGACTTTTTACTTCTCGCCTTTCATTTCCCCCTATTCATCCGCCCTATTCCCCTCTTTATCTCTTTTCCTGCGAACGCATGTCCGAATCGGCTAATTTCCTATCGTCAACCAATTAAAAGGATTCGATTCGTCAGGAGCGCCCGTTCATACGGGCGTTTTTGAATACAAAGACACGGGTTCCGCAATTTTGTTTTCTCATGTGAATGAATCAAGGGATTGTCTCTACTCTCCCTTCTTTCTTATAAAAACGGGTTGAATGGAATTCAATGACATGTGCACCTTGTTGATGAATATATACCGTAGCAGGTGATTCACGGGATAATTTAGAAATCATTCGCGTCGTTTAGACCAAATCGTACTCAAGGGACTTCTATATACATGCAACCTTATTTTTTTATCCGGCGGGACAAGAAATATGTACGCGTCAATTACAAAGACGTCGTGTACATCGAATCGGTAGGTAATTATGTCAAGATCGTGATGGAAAAAGGAATTCTCCTCACCATTGCCACGCTGAAGGAATTGGACAGCCTGTTACCACCGGCTTCTTTCTGCCGCATCAATCGCGGGTGCATTGTAGCCGTGGACCGGATCGTTTGTTTTACCAAGGAAACGGTGCAGCTGAAGAATATAGAACTGCCACTGACCAACCGTTGCAGGAAGACGCTGGAGAGCCGCGTGACGATCATACCTGCCGGCCAACCGACCTATACAACCCCCATATCCAGATCAATATGATAAAGCTCGGAGAACTACTCTACCGGGAGCTTCAACTCGAACTGCTCCAGTGCTTCAACAAAGGATTGCCTCAGCTCGTGGAGATCGAATGCGCCTTCCGGACCTCGGAGCGATACCAACGCAAGATGAACGAGCATGTCTCGCAACGGTCGTTTTCGGATAGGGCAGAGGAGATATGTTTCTATAAAAATATCTACCCACGCTTCCTGGGAGAATCGGCCTTCTACCGGCTACTGAACTATGGACATAATTTCTGCCCGGCCGATGCTACGCCATCGGAGAAGAAAAGGTTCTGGACCAGCCAGCTCGCCCGATTGGAACAATATAAGACGAAGCACCGCGAATTTTATGCCTACTATGAAAGCGGGAATACAGAGATGGACGAGATCCATTTTGCAACGCCATTGCCCGACAGGTATGATATGTTGATCGGCGAGTTGCGTGCGCGTGAAAGATATGCGGCATATGCCGCCGAACAGCTGAAACTGATAAAAGAGGATTAGTTCATTCGAATTTAACGAACATGGAATCGAAGTTGATAGTCATCTTATCGAATTTCCGTATGAGATCCTGGCCGATATTCCCGGCGAAGGGGTATTCTTCGTCCTTGTTGAGAACTTCCTTGAACAGCATTACCGAGTCGATGACTACCCGCCGTCCATTGATCGTTGGCGTGAACTGGATATAGTATCCCTTCTTCGTGATATGTCCTCCCGCTCCTCCCAGGCCGAGATCCGTCTCCAGGTAAGCCGATTCTATTTGTTTTTTATGTCTTCCATAGTAGGGCTCATACAGCATGCTGGCATCGGCGCCCGAGTCGAAGCTGTAACTCTCGCCATCGAGATTGATCACGGGAGTGAGGAAGTCAAGTGCAAGGTTTCGCTCGGGGTACACGGTACTCCTGGCGGGGACGTTGAACCCACCATTCTTCGTCAATTGTATTTCCTTCAATGCCTCAATCACGGGCAGACCGATGATGCCATTGATCTGCAGGCCGATCTGGGGTATGGCCAGGGCGCTGTCGGGGAAGACGAGGAAGACGGCATTGCGGATGGTGATGTTCCCCATTCGCAGCACGGGACAGACGGCTATCTTCGATTTGATCTTGATGCCGGTGATCGCTGTTACATCCACTACGCCTGTCATGAAACGCATATGGAATTTATTGGCCGTGGTTTGGGTGACCGTGGAGAGATTGGCGCCCGTATCGAAGATGAAGCCGATGCTTACGCTGTCGTTGCTTACTTCGAGTAGGGAAAGGCCGGCCTTGTCGCGTTGCATCTGCATCTTCGTATCGTCGGCGATGGCGACTTCCTGTTTTGGCTGGCCGGACAGTGCTCGCCAGATGATCCGCGTATTCTCATAGTCGGCTACCTCCTCTTTCTTGGCAAGGCGGGAGTATTTATCGAGCATCTCGCTGATGGCCTGGTCGGCCTTGGCGTATTCATACAATTTCGCATAGTTCGCCTGTTGGATATTAAGCAATCCGTAACGGGCGGAATCGGTGAGTTGCTTGTCGTAATCCTTTAAAAGCACGTTTATTTTCTGCGTGGAAGAATCGAGGTGATTGAAGATATTGTCGAGGACGGCGCCGGTCCGTAGCCGGTGGAAGGGAGTAAGAGCGCCGGAAACCGAATCATACAGATCGCGGGCGGCGAAGAAATCTTTTCGCTTGAGCAATGAGTCCAGTTGTCCGAAATATGCACGGCTCACCTGTTCATTGCCTGAGCGAGGCTGGCAAGCTAACAGCGATGTGATGAGAAGAATTGCGATGCAGCGTTTCATGCGGGCGAAGCTACGCACTTTGAGATATGTACTGAAATATGAGTGTCGTAGGTCTGAAATATTCAATAATCAATATTCAATGCTCAAGTTGACCCTCGCGCTGATTGATCGGGCACATCGCCGGGGGAGAGGGAATACAAATATTCAATATTCAATAAGCAATATTCAATGCTCAAGTTGACCCTCGCGCTGATTGATCGGGCACATCGCCGGGGGAGAGGGAATATAAATATTCAATTCAATAATCAATATTCAATGCTCAAGTTGACTCTCGCGCTGGTTGATCGGGCACGTCGCCGGGGGAGAGGGAATACAAATATTCAATATTCAATAATCAATATTCAATGCTCAAGTTGACCCTCGCGCTGGTTGAATAGCCATATCGTGCAGAAATTGTGCTGGATGAGACGAGATTACAATCAGCAGACTGCCACTTGAGCATTGAATATTGATTATTGAATAGTGATTATCTTTTTCGTCCCACCATCGGATGTTGGTCTTACGAGCGCAATCTCTTTTTGATTCCCGGTATTATATTTCACCCTCACCGTGCTTCCGCTTCGTATCTCTTCCAGGTCGAGCGGAGAGAGTACTTGTTTCGTTTCGGTGATGAAGTTTCTGCCTTTCTCCGGGATCACCTGCATCTGAAGTTTCATCAGCGGTTGCTTATTCATGTACACTCCCGTTTCCTCCACCGCCAATACTATCGCCTTTGCCTCCACCTGCTGATTCCGTCTCTTGCCCTTCGGCGCGCCCTTAACGAATCTCTTCAGGATGAAAATCTGACCCGCCAGGAAGAGGACAGCCAGCACAGCGATCAGCGTAGCAGTTTCGATGAAGGTAGACAGGATCGTAAATCGCATTTCCTCGTGTTTTAATCGTTGTACAAAAGAAGCCCATGTTCCCTGTAAATGCACAAACAGGATAGCCAGTGGGTGGTGTCACTTGACAAAAGGAAATGCTGCCCGGTTAGAGCAGCATTTCCTTTTGTCGACGTTTAATGGTAATGGTAGTTACTTTCGATTTGATCCATCAATTTACTGTAGCGAAACCAGGTAAAGTAGCATCACTTATTATCCGGTTGGATCGGGACAACGAACGGCGGCTCACCGGATATTGAGGCGCTGCTGCACCTCCTCCTTCTTCCGGCGGGAGACCTCGATCTTGCTCCCGTCGCTGAGCAGAACAAACTCATTATCATTGCTTATGCGTGTGATATGTCTTGGATTAACGAGATGGGACTTATGGGTCCGGATGAAGTCAAATTCATTTAGCATGTCCTCGAAGTGTTTAAGGGTCTTGCTCGCCAGGAAGGGCTTCTTATTGAGCAGGTGAATATAGGTGTAGCTCCGGTCTGCCTCGAGCCGGAGGATATCGTCGATCTTGAAGAAATGGACCCCCTCGGAGGAAGGCACGGCGATCTTGAAATCCTTAACCTCGCGCTTCTCGATATTCTGGACGAGATTGTCGTAAAGCTCCTTCTTCTGTTGCACCGACTCTTTCTTTTCCCGGTGCCGCTCCACGGCTGCCTTCAGTTCATCCGGATCAACCGGCTTGAGCAGGTAATCCAGCGCGCTGAATCTTATGGCCTGTATGGCATATTGATTGTAGGCCGTGGTGAAGATGACATCGAAGGACGGCTCCTGCAATTGAACAAGAAAATCGAAACCATTCTTATGGGGCATTTCCACGTCGAGGAAAACGATCCCCGGTGTATAGTCCTTCAATATCTCCAACGCATTGTCCGCAGACTCGGCCTGCCTTATCTCCGTGATCTCGGGAATGAAGCTTGTCAGGTAATGGTGGAGGATGTTCCGTGCTTTTTGTTCGTCGTCGATAATGAGGGCCTTGATCATATCGTCAGTTTTAATTTTTAAGAAAAGTAGAGATTTCTATGATCACCGTCGTTCCGGTGGATTCGCCGGCAGCATCTTCCTTGTCGATGATCTGCAGTCCCGCATTATATCCCTGCCGGTACAATATTTCCAGGCGGTCCCGGGATATCTGCAGTCCCTTGGATTCATGCCGCTTCGCCTTGCTTTGCTGCTCCTTCAGCTCGAATGATTTCTTTCTCCCGATGCCGTTGTCGTCGATGATGCAGCGGAACAGGTCCTCACTGACCTTGGTAAATGTGATGATCAGCTTTCTGCCCGATGGCTTATGCATCAACCCATGCCACAATGCGTTCTCCACATACGGTTGAAGCAGCATCGAAGGAATGAGGATCTCATCCGTCTCCAATTCATCATCCACATTCATTTCCCAGGAAAAGCTTTGTTCAAAACGCATCTCCTCCAGCTGCAGGTAGAGCTGCAGCACTTCCTTTTCCTCATCCAGCACTACGAGATTCCTGCCAGAATTATTTAGTACCATCCGGAACAGCTTCGAAAATTTGTTCAGGTACTTGCTTGCTTCCCCGTACTTGTGGGTGACAATGCATTCCTGGATGCTATTGAGGCAATTGAATACGAAATGCGGGTTCATCTGCGCCCGTAGCGCCATCAGCTGCGATTCCGCCAGCATCTTATTTATCTCCAGCAGCTTGAGCTCATTTTCCTTTGCATATGCTTCGGCCTGCGCCTCGGCTATCTTGTTGGCGCTGATGGAGGCAATGGTGGCCAGCGCCTTCAGGTGATCTTCGGTGAAGAAATTTTTTCTTGAATTCTCCGAGTCGATGATGCCGATCACCCTGCCATCATGAAGAATGGGCACGCATAATTCCGACAATCGTTTCTCGTCATCTACTATATACCGGTTGTCACCGCTCGTATCGGCAACGATCAGGGGTTTCCCTGTCACTGCTACTGTACCGACAATGCCCTTTCCCGTCTGGATCTCGATCGGGTTGATGATCTCGTGACCTTTTGGATTCTTCGGTCCATAGGCCGCCTTCTGGATCAACATGCCTTTGTTTTCATCCAGGAGATACACCACACAGTCTTCGAATTGCAGTTGCGAGATGCAGTTCCTCGCAATGTCCCAGCAGATCTCATTCACCGAATTCTCTCCATACACCGAGTTGGCGAAATAGTCGATGGTCTTATTGATATTCTTCTTCAGCTGCATCCGCCGGAACCGGAAGAACAACCAGACGCTGATAGCCATCAGCAAGGCAACACAGATCGCGGCGAACCACGCGGACAACCAGAATGGCGGATGAACGCGAATGACCAGCTTCTGCTTCATCAGGTCCCAGCCACCCGAGATATTCGAGGAGCGTATCAGCAGGTGATAGCTGCCTGGCGGCACATTGGTATAGCTTCCGGAATTCTCTTTGGTATAGTTCCAGTCCTTATCGAATCCCTCCAACATATAGGAGTAGTGTGTTCCCTGGATGTTTTGAAAATTAAAAGACGAGAAATCGAAGGAGAAGAAATTCTCGCCATAGAGAAGGTCGATGCGTTCGAGATCCTGGTAGGGCAGCCCGAAGTGCTTGACCTGGTCGAATACCTTAAAGTTGACGAGGTGAGGCAGGTGCAGTGTCGTATTGCTGATGAAATTGTCGGTATTCAATACGCAGTAACCCTGGTTCGTTCCGATCCAGAGATTGCCTTCACTATCCTCTTGCATTGAGCCGGACACGATGCCCGTATTGGGAAGAAGGGTCGAAAGGGAGAATATCTCCGTTTTCTTTGTTTGACGGTTCACACGACCCACCTCGTTCAGTGTCGAGAACCACGTATAATATATACCGGGACAGACGACGTTGAGTATATTCCCCGACCCCTTCGGCAGGATGGTCAGATTGCTTGTTCGCCGGGCAGGATCGTACACGATCAGGCCCTTCGAGGTTGCCATCCAGAGATTACCCTGCGTATCGGTCGACATATCGAAGAAGGCGATCTCGTTCGTGGTATCCGCGGAAGGCCGGTAGAAGTGCCGGGTTGCTTTTTGAGTAGCGAGATCATAACTATATAATCTTCCCGGCTGCAGGCCGAGCCAAAGAACATGACGCGCACTGTCCAGTCTCACAACGCTAACATCCCTGAACTGATAAAGCGTATCGCCGGGCGAGTTATGGGAGGCATAGCAATGGCCCGTTGCAGGGTAGAATCTTGCCAGCCTGGAGCCCGACAGGAGCAGCTCGCCCGGCTTAAGCGCTATGATATTTCTTATATCGTTGTCGAAGAGGGAGAAGTCGATAGAGGATTTGTTTTCACTATCGCTGTGAAATTCCTTGAACGCCTGCCTGCGCCGGTCGTACATCGACAGCCCGAGTTGAGAGGCAACGAAGAGCGTGTCCTTTACCTGTATCATCTTCCGGATGAAGGCGCCAGGGAAGGCGGTGCGATAATCGACGGAGAAAGGATAATTGGTATAGGCATTGGTGAGCGGATCGAATTCGCAGATCCCTTTCGCGGTGCCGATCCAGGTACGGTTTCCTTCACCGCTGTGTGAAAAAGCGGTGACATAATTATCGGGCAGCGAATGCGCCTGTGCATAATCGCGGCGGAAGAGTTGGATGAAGTCGAGATCGGGTTGAAAGCGAACGATGCCTTGTGTGGAGGTGCCGAACCATATATTTCCATCCCTGTCTTCAAACAGCGCCTTGCCCTGACCTTCCTGTTCGGGATAGGGATATGGATACAGCAGTTCCTTCTTCATGGAAATGGAATGACCGTCTTTCGGGAAGTATTCGATGAGGCCGAACGTGGAATTGGAGATCCAAAACCTGCCCCTCGAATCTTTCATCACGTCGCCCATCTGCGTGAGCTTCCGGGTGAAGGCAGGATCATAGGCCTTATCCGCCGGACGGAATTGATTAGTGATGGTATTGAACAATACGTACCCCGCTCGTTCCATCGAGATGAGCATCTCATGATCATCCAGCATTTCCACATCGTACATGGAGGCGGAGCCGTATCCCATCTTTTCAATATCGAAAGGTATCTTCTCCATCTTGTTAGCGGCGATGTTGAAGCGAAAGAGGCCGTTATCCGTGGCAATCCACATCAGTGATTTGTCCTGCATGAAGAACTTACCGATGCCATAATCCCAGTCCTTACCGAAAAGTGGGGTGAGGTCTTCGAATTTTCCACTTAATTTATCATAGCGGTAACACGCAGCGCCGCAACTGAGATAGACGCGCTTCTGGTAGTCTTCGCCGAGGCGCCAGACGGGAGAATTGTAGCGGTTGTTCTTACGCGCACTATCATAGGCGGGCAATGATTCGAAATTATCGCTGGCATAATTGTACCTGGACAGGCCATCGGCGCCGCAGGCAAACCACATTTCATCGTCGCTGTCGCGGAAGATCCAGAAGGTGGTATTACCGGCGATCGAATGCTTATCGGCGCTATTGTGAAAATACTGTTTGATGGAATGACCATCGTAGCGGTTCAGCCCATTGACGGTGGCGATCCAGATGAACCCATACTTGTCCTGGTTGATGGACCACACATTTGGATTGGAAAGGCCCTGGTCTGTGCCGATAGTGAAGAAATTATACCGCGCCTGCGACAAAGCGAACTGTGTCACGAACAGGAAGGGAAGGAGTAACAAGCGGCGCTGCATGTATCAGGTGGTGGATTTCCAATCAAGATATAGATAATTTGATAATTTGGCAATTTGGTAATTTGACAATGATCCTCAGTCTGGTCAATCATTTCTCATCTGAGCACGCCTCATTATCAAATTACCAAATTGCCAAATTATCAAATTGCTTTCCTGCCTTTCTTCGTGCCCCTTTGTGCCCTTCGTGTCTTAGTGGTTCGGCTTTTCCGGAAACGATGGCGCTAAAAATTAAGGCCGATTCGCCGCTCTACAATATATTCGGCACGTAAAACCAGCCGAATATAACGACGCCCATGCGAAAATTTCTTGTCATTCTGTTTATTCCCCTGCTTCATTCGTCGCTGCAGGCGCAAACAAGTATACGATTAACCAACGATTGGGAATTTCTCCGCCAGGACATTGGAGGGATCTGGGAGGCGGTACGGCCCATCGTAAAAGGAAACCCCGAGAGCGTACCACTATGGCAACCGGTAACGCTTCCCCACTGCGTGAATGCACTGGATGCAGTGGACCCGGATGTCAATTACTACCAGGGGCCTTCCTGGTACCGGACTCAGCTCGATATTCATAACCCCAACCCGGGTGGTAAGACCCTTCTTCGTTTTGAAGGCGCCGGTCAGAAGACCGATGTATATGTCTATATGACGAAGGTGGGTTCGCACATTGGCGGATACGATGAATTCACCTTCGACATAACGGAAGCCGTTGAGGCCTTCCGTCAAACATCCGTGTGCCAGCAGCAGTTCAAGGGCAAGATCCCTATTTCCATCCGCACCGATAATTCACGCGACCTGGAACTGATACCCTCCAACCTGTCTGACTTCAATGTGTATGGCGGCATCTACCGCTACCTTGACCTTATTTATGCGCCTGCCGTTTTCATTGACCGGCTATTCGTTACCGCTTCTACGGGTAAATCCGGCACGGAAGGAAAGCTGGTCATCCGCACACGATTCAATGATGTGCAGGCCATCAGCGGTGCAAACGTCAGCATCAATGTATATGAGCCGGGTGGAAAGAAAGTCGTTACCAGGAATATCACGGCCGGCAAAGACGATGCCTCACTGGTAGAGCTATCGATACCGAAGCCGAGGATCTGGTCGCCCGATCTCCCGCAACTCTATACCGTGGAGATGATACTGCGGACAGACAAGGGCGAAAGCAAGGTGGCGGAAAAGGCGGGCTTCAGGAATTTTGAGTTCGTCGACAACGGACCTTTTATGTTCAATGGAAAACGATTGCTTTTACAGGGCACGCACCGTCACGAGGACCACGCCGGCGTTGGTAATGCCATGACGGAGGATATGATGCGCGAGGAGATGATCATGATGAAAGAAATGGGCGTGAACTTCATCCGCCTCGGTCATTACCAGCAGTCGAGGATCATCCTCAACCTCTGCGACAGCCTCGGCATACTCGTGTGGGAAGAGATCCCCTGGTGTCGCGGCGGATTGGGAGGAGATCGATATAAGGAACAGGCCATGCGAATGCTCACCAATATGATCGAACAGCATTACAATCACCCGGCGGTGATCATCTGGGGACTGGGCAATGAGAATGACTGGGCCGGTGATTTTCCTGAATTCGATAAGGAGAAGATACGGGCGTTCATGAAGGAATTGAATGCAATAGCACATCGGCTCGACCCCGACCGCAAGACCGCCATCAGGCGATGTGATTTCTGCAAGGATATCGTAGATGTTTATTCGCCGTCAATATGGGCAGGATGGTACCGCGGGATCTATACGGAATACAAACAGGTAATGGAAGAGGAGATGAAAAAGGTAAAACATTTCATCCATATCGAATGGGGAGGAGATAGTCACGCGGGCCGCAATTCCGAAACACCGGACAAGGCGCTCCAGCAAATAAAGACCGGAGTGGGTGCGGATGAACGCAGCGGCGATGCATCGCTCATCGGTGGCGCGGCCAGGGTATCGAAGGACGGCGACTGGAGCGAATCGTATATCTGCAATCTCATCGACTGGCACCTGAAGGAACAGGAGAACATGCCGTGGCTGACCGGCTCCGCACAATGGCCCTTCAAGGATTTTTCTACACCGGTGCGCCCGGACAATCCCATCCCCTACATGAACCAGAAGGGAGTGGTGGAACGGGATCTGACGAAGAAGGAAGCGTATTACGTTTTTCAATCCTATTGGACAACCAAACCGATGGTGCATATATATGGACATAACTGGCCGGTGCGCTGGGGCGATGAAGGCGAAGCGAAGATGATAAAGGTGTATTCGAATGCGCAGCAGGCAGAACTCTTTGTAAACGGAAAGAGTTATGGAATAAGAAAACGAAATAGCCAGGACTTCCCGGCGGCAGGACTGCGCTGGAATGTACCGTTGATAAAAGGAGCGAATACGGCGATTGTTGTTGCGAAGGCCGGCAATATCGTGTTACAGGATACGATCCATTTTCAATACCAGGTAGAGAAATGGGGTAAGCCCGCGAAGTTGCTATTGGAGAAATTGACGGAGAAAGACGATATCGTAACTGTACAGGCTAAGCTGGTGGATGAAAAAGGAGTGATGTGCCTCGATGCGGCGAACTGGATAAATTTCGGATTGGCCGGCGAAGGAAAACTTATCGATGACCTGGGGACCTCGGGCGGATCGCGCCTGGTGCAGATGTACAATGGCCGCGCCACCATCAGGGTGCGATTGAATAAAGGACAGTCGATGGTGAGCGCCAAAGTAGAAAAAGTAGGCATTCAGTTCCTGGGGCTTTAGATCTATTCAAGAATGCCACCTCGTATGAGACCGTTTTAAATTTAATAATTCAGCATAAAAGAATTCGATGAAGTATCTATTGTTTGCCTTATCGTTTTTCATTCTTTCCTGTTCGGGACCACGAAAGGCCACGGGCCGGGAGACTGCATTTTTTTACAATGAAATAGCAGGGACGCTTCGCGAACAGGTACTGCTGAAGGCGGAATGGGCCATGCAACAGGGTCCTGTTACCGTCACCTCGTCTCATTCTCCGCGGAGTGCGGGTGGACTTCATGATTTCTATAGCGAAGGCGATTATTGGTGGCCGAACCCGGTAAGCGTGGATAGTCCATACATACAACGCGACGGCATGACGAATCCCGCCAATTTCATTGAACACCGCCAGGCAATGATACGGTTCAGCCAGCTAATCGGCGCACTCGCTGCCGCCTATAAACTCACGGGCGATGAGAAATACGTGCGGCAGGCCATGCTGCATTGCCGCGCATGGTTCGTGGATACGGCAACCCGGATGAATCCCAACCTCCTCTATGCACAAGCCATAAAGGGCAGGGCAACGGGCCGCGGCATCGGCATCATCGACACCATACATTTCATGGAAGTGGTGCAGGGCCTGCTCGCCATGGAGATGGCGAAGAGCATGGATGCGAACTCGCTCCTGGCGATCCGGTCATGGTTCGGCGAATATCTTCACTGGCTAACAACGCATCGCTATGGAAAGGATGAGATGAATGCAGAGAATAATCATGGCACTTGCTGGGTGATGCAGGTTGCCGCATTTGCAAAATTCGTGAACGATACGTCCCTCATCAAATTTTGCAGCGACCGTTATAAACAGGTCCTATTACCGGGACAGATGGCAGCCGACGGCAGTTTCCCCAGGGAAGCAAAACGCACAAAGCCCTATGGCTATTCCATCTTCAATCTCGATGCGATGACGACCATCTGCCAACTGCTCTCCACGAAGAAGGACAATCTCTGGGAATATACCACCGCCGATGGCCGCTCGATAAAGAAGGGCATCGAGTACCTTTATCCCTTCATCGCAGACAAAACTAGATGGCCGCACCCCAGGGATGTGATGTACTGGGATGACTGGCCCGTAGCGCAACCCTTCCTCGTATTCGGCGCTGCCAGGTTCAACCAGCAGTATTGGTTCACTACCTGGAAGAAACTGGATCATTCGCCCGCCGTGGAAGAGGTGATCCGCAACCTTCCGGTGCGAAATCCCATCATATGGTTTCAATAGGATCAACCCGCATTTTCTAACCCGAAAAAAATAATGAATGAAACGATCGGTCTACATATTACTTTTCACCCTGGGTTCTTTCACTATTGCACATGCTCAGCCCATTCTCCCGAAGAATATTTTGCATGATGCCGCTGCACAGACAAGGGTACTGTTGCAGGAAACGAAGAAGGCGTCAGCCGCGAAGCCGGATAATTTTTCACCGCGAACAATAGAGAACGGAGAATTGAAACTGGTGGCTTCGCGCGACTGGACGAGTGGTTTCTTTCCGGGTGAGCTATGGTTCCTCTATGAAGCGACGGGTGAGAAGGACTGGGAACAACAGGCTCGCCTGTTTACAGAGAAGATGGAAAGGGAGAAGACAAATGCCAGCTCGCACGACATAGGTTTTAAGATCTATTGCAGCGTGGGTAATGGATATCGCCTCACAAATGATGCGACCTATAAGGATATCATCATTCAAGCCGCAAGAACCTTATCCACGCGTTTCAACCCAAAGGTCGGCTGCATCCGCTCATGGGATCATCATAGCGAGGTGTGGGCCTATCCGGTGATCATCGACAATATGATGAACCTCGAATTACTTTTTGCAGCCACGAGACTCAGCGGCGACTCATCCTTCTACCGGATCGCGGTGAGTCATGCCAATACAACTATGAAGAATCATTACCGGCCGGACAATAGTTCTTATCATGTGGTGGACTATGATACGGCAACAGGCAAGGTAATAAAGAAGAACACGCACCAGGGATATGCGGATGAATCTGCATGGGCGAGGGGACAGGCCTGGGGCCTCTACGGGTTTACGATGTGCTATCGTTTTACGAAAGACAAGCGATACCTGGAACAGGCGGAGAAGATCGCACTGTTCATGCTACGGCATCCGCATATGCCGAAGGACCTTGTACCGTACTGGGACTACGATGCCCCGGGCATTCCGAACGAGGAGAGAGACGCATCCGCCGCAGCCGTGCTTGCGTCCGGGCTCTACGAATTGAGTACCTATAAAAGCCAATCCCGCTATAGGGAGACTGCCGATACTATCATGGCGTCGCTTACCAATCATTACCGTTCACCGGCGGGGGAAAATAAAGGGTTCATTCTCCTGCATAGCGTAGGCTCGAAGCCGGCGAAGAGTGAAGTGGATGTGCCGATCAACTATGCGGACTATTATTATTTGGAGGCATTGCTGCGCGAACAAAGATTGAGTGTAGGAAAGAAACTTTTTTGAATTTTTTGAACCACGAAGGCACAAAGGGCACGAAGGAACACGAAGGAATACAATTTGATAATTTGTCAATATGCCAATGTGCAAATTGTGCGTGCTATCCGAAGCTTTTCTTATCCTCGGTCTGACTCCGAGTAATTAATAATGTTTAAATGTATTCCTTTGTGTCTCTTTGTGTCTTAGTGCCTTAGTGGTTCAATTTTTTACACGCAATTTCTCCGAATAAAAAACTAGATTTAACCATAAATTAATCCAGCATGAAATCCCGCAGAGAATTTATCCGCCAATCCGCCAAAGCATCCGCCGCAGTTTATGCCGCCTCCCTCGGTTTTAGCGCAAAGAGTTACCGGAACATCATAGGCTCCAACGATCGTGTACGTGTAGGTGTCGTGGGTTTCTCCGACCGTCATAAGAGTTCGCACATACCTTGCTTCATGAATCATTACAAGGAATTGAATTTCGATGTGGTTGCCGTTTCCGATATATGGAACAGGCGCCGCGAGGAAGGAGCGGGCGTATGGAAGGAGAAGATGCAGCACGATATCATCGCCTGCCGTAACAACGAGGAGATGTACGACAAAAAATTAGTGGATGCGGTGTTCATCAGTACGGCCGACTTCCAGCATGCCCGGCACGCTATCGAAGCGGTGAAGGCGGGTTGCGATGCATATGTGGAGAAACCATTTGCAGAGACGATGGAAGACAACCGCGCAGCATTGAAGGCCATTAAGGCCACTGACCGGATCGTCCAGATCGGTTCGCAGCGCAGGAGCGGAGCTAACTATCACGCTGCGGACGATTTCATAAAGTCGGGTAAGTTCGGTCCCATCACGATGGTGGAGTTGAGCTGGAATGTGAATCAGCCGGGACGCTGGCGCCGTCCGGGTCTTCCCGAACAATTAAAAGAAGCAGACACGGATTGGAAACGTTTTATAATGAACAGGCCTTTCGAGGCCTTCGATTCGAGGAAATACCTCGAGTTCCGTTTATTCTGGCCCTATTCATCCGGTTTGCCCGGTCAATGGATGAGCCACCAGATCGATACGGTCCATTGGTTCAGCGGCCTCACGCATCCCCGGTCTGTTGTGGCCAATGGAGGCATCTACATGTGGAAAGATGGAAGAAGGAATTGGGATACGGTGACGGCGGTGTTCGACTACGGTCCTGCAAACGACCTGAGCAGTGGTTTCCAGGTAAACTTCGCCTCACGCATGCATAATGGCGAAGAGAAGCCCGCCGAGATATATTATTCCAATGGCGGCGAATTGAATTTAAATACGAACACCGTTTCATCGGAAGGCGGGCTCATTAAGAAATTTGCGGACGAGATGAAGATGCAGCCGAACCTTCTATCGGAACAAAGCCTCTCCGCCGTGGAGAAAGTTGTGACCTCTGCAAATACCGGCGGCGATAAGCTAACCTCGAATCATATTCGTAATTGGATGGAGTGCGTGCGAAGCCGCAAGCAACCCCATGCTCCTGTGGAGGCGGGGTATAGTCACTCCATAGCCACAATAATGACGAATGCCGCCGTGCATACCGGGAAGAAAGTGACCTTCGATGAGGCGACACAGGAAGTAATGGCTGATGGCAAAGTATTCAAGTATTGAATGAAAGTATTAGGATAACTGTAACAGAGTTTACCACCTCATATTAGGCTGCGCCGGTGAAGATTTCTACTTTTAGGAGACTAATCTTCATTGCTTGAACCGCATACTGCTTTCCCTGTTGCTATTGATATGTCACTTCTCCTGCAGGAGAGAAATATTGCTTTCTCTCGGGAGTGCCAGGAATGAACAGGTGATAGCGCTGCAACCATTGAACGGATATGCAGGCGAAGGGCTGGAATCACTCCGCGAAGAGCTCGCCGGGTTCTACAGCAAGAAGGTTATCATTCTCCCATCCCTGCAACTCCCGGTCAGTTTTCTTGACACGATACTGCGAAAATATTCCTCCGATTCGATACTTGTTCTTCTGTCGGGCAAGGCGAATGATTCCATAGTGGAGGTAATTGGCATTATACACGAACCAGTCTTTGCGATCAAGCAGGATGGTGCGAAACATCGCTACTTCGACGAGTCGATCTTCGGGATCGGCCATCAGCCGGGACATGCATGTCTCGTCTCCGATTCCAGGTTGGCCACCGGGGATGAAAGGCTACTGGTGACGAGGCTACAGAATGTGGTAGTTCATGAAGTGGGTCATAACATGGGACTGGGCCACTGCGCCGACCCGCAATGCATCATGTCGGAAAGCAATGGCGAGTTCAGGTCTCTTGATGAAAGGGGAAGGGGGTATTGTGAGAGGTGTAGGAAGCGGTTGGAATAATTAGCCAATGGGCAAATTAGCCAATGTGCCAATTAGTAAATGTGCCAATGATCTTTATCAGTAATGTCTTTTCATTTCAGAGCACGCCCAATTTGCACATTTACTAATTGGCTAATTTGCACATTGCTAATTATCAAATACAATATCTCCCTATTTAGAAGTAGATTTTCTCTCCACCAGATGCGACGGAAACGTCACTTTTTTCTCATTTGGCAACAAGACCCTTTTTTCAATGAGTTTGAAGAGTATGGTAGCTGCTTCCTTGCCGATCTCGTAGGCGGGTTGCACGATGGTGGACAAGGGCGGATCGAAGAGTGCGGCTGCGGCGAGGTTGGAGAAACTTACGACCTTGAGCTTCTCGGGGATGTCGATCTTCAATTCCTGGCATACCTGGTATGTGTTGATCGCCATCTTCTCGACTGCAGCAAAAATAGCGTCGGGAGCTTGCGTTGTAAGCAGTTCACGTATGGCCCTGCGATTGGACTCGTCATCCGTTCCTCCCGCCATGGTTATTTCATTTTCCTCAAGCCCCGATTTCGCGAGCGCCTTCAGGTATCCCGACCGTCTCCTGCTGCTTATTGAAAGGCCATCGGCCATGGATAGGAACGCTATCTTCCTGCATCCCATCTTTACCAGATGCTCGGTTGCCTTGAAGGCCGCCTCCGCATCATCGGTTGTTATGCGCGGGGCATCGATGCTTTCGCAAACCCTGTCGAAAAATACCAGGGGCACTTCGGCAACGCGATAGGCTTCCAGGTGCTCGAAACTGGTGGTAGTATTGGAGATGGATATCATTAGGCCGTCTACCCGTCCGTTACGCAATACATTCAATATGTCTTTTTCGCGTTTCTCGTCTTCATGCGTGAGATAGATGAGAACATGATAGCTCTTCTGTTGCGCTACATCCTCGATGCCATTCATCACCTGCGAAAAGAAATTATTCTCTATCTCGGGTATGATGACGGCGATCGTCTTGCTTTTGCTTTGCCGGAGACTGCTGGCATGTGGATTTGGCTGGAAGCCCAGTTTGGTAGCCAGTGCCTTTACGCGGTCTTTTGTCTCCTGGCTGATCTCATGACTATCCCGCAATGCCCTTGATATAGTTGAGGCCGACAGGTTCAATTCTTTCGCTAGTTGTTTAAGATTCACATTATCCATCGTTACAGTCCCGTCTTAAATGATTATAAAATGCAAGCGGATTGACAAAAGTCGTAAACGTTTGCGTAGAAAATTGCAAACAAGCCCTATTCGCTCTGAAAAATAGCCAATATATTGGTGCAAAATAGGGATTGTCTGCGAATCCCGGGATTTGACGATCTTTCGGAAGAAAACCGTTCATGTCAAGCCAACGCAGGTCATTATTAAATTCTGTCATGATTGCCGCGCCAAAAAGTTGTAAAGCTCAGTCCTTGCATCAATTTTTCCTGTAGCCGAAACATCCAGGAGATTGCGCCAGATCAGAACATCCAATAGGAAGTATATGCAGGGAAAACAATTAGAAGGAAAAGTGATAATCGTTACCGGGGGTACTGGTGTGCTGGGGTATGCTTTCAATAAGGCCCTGGCAAAGGCCGGAGCTATCGTGGGCATAGCCGGCAGGAATACGGCACTGGCTTGCCAGCGGGCTTCGGAGATCAAGGCAGAAGGTGGGGAGGCGATAGCCCTGACGATCGATGTATTGAAAGAAGATACATTGCATGTAGTGAAGGATATCATGCTGGAAAAATATGGACGAATAGATGGGTTGGTGAATGCCGCCGGCGGCAATGTCCCCGAGGCGGTGGTACAACCAGCAAATGACATCTTCGATCTTCATATGGATGCACTGCGGCAGGTGCTCGACCTGAATCTCTTCGGAACCTTACTCCCCACGCAGGTATTCGGAAAGACGATCATGGAAACGGCAGGACGCGGGAGTATTGTCAATATTTCTTCCGTGTCGGCGCATCGCGCACTGAGCAAGGTGTTGGGTTATTCAATAGCCAAGGCGGCGATAGAAGGATATACCAAATGGTTTGCCGTGGAGCTTGCCAACCGCTATCATGATGCCTTGCGGATGAATGCGCTGGTACCCGGATTCTTTCTCACCGAACAAAACCGGGAGTTGCTCACGAATGAAGACGGAACATATACACCCAGGGGAAATGCGGTCATTCAAAATACACCCTTCAAGCGCTTCGGGAATCCAGAGGAATTGACCGGCGCCCTTGTATGGCTCCTGAGCGATGACTCCGCATTCGTCAACGGCACCTCCGTTGTTCTCGATGGCGGCTTCCTTGCCTACAGCGGTGTCTGACCGGTAAACGTATTTGGAATCATTGATTGCAGCATTTACTTTTCAGATCTATTACTCTAAATCTTCCGCATGTACCTTTTCGAACAGACGATGCGCTGGTTCGGTCCTTCTGATCCAGTGAGCCTTTCAGATATCCGCCAGGCGGGCTGCACCGGTGTTGTTACCGCATTGCATCATATTCCCAATGGCGTAGTATGGGATGCCGCGGAAATACTGGAAAGAAAGAAGATCGTAGAACAGGCAGGCCTTACCTGGTCAGTAGTCGAGAGCATTCCCGTTCATGAGGATGTTAAGACCCGGCAAGGCGACTATCAAACCCATATTCAAAACTATTGCGAGTCCATCCGTAATCTTGCCGCGGCAGGAATCAAAGTCGTCACCTATAACTTCATGCCTGTGCTCGATTGGACCAGGACCGATCTCTCTTATGAATGCGAGGATGGCAGCCGGGCGTTGCGTTTCGAGAAGGCCGCGCTCGTTGCATTCGACGTGTTCATGCTGCAGCGGCCAGGGGCGGTGAAGGACTACACGGCCATCGAATTGTCCGCAGCTGAACATCTCTTCATCAATCTCAGCGAGGAGGAGAAGCAACAATTGCAGCAAAATATCACTGCGGGTCTGCCGGGAAGCGAGGAAAGTTTTACACTCGCCCGGTTCCAGTCCGCCCTCGATCATTACCAGGGTATAGATGAGGACAGGCTGCTTGAGAATCTGCTTTATTTCCTGGAACCGGTTGCCAGGACGGCGCAGGAAGTAGGGGTAAGGCTGGCCATACATCCCGACGATCCACCTTTTTCCCTTTTCGGGCTGCCGCGAATAGTAAGCACCGCCAGTCAGGTACAAAAATTGTTTGATAAAATCCCGGAGAGCAGCAATGGTCTCTGCTTTTGCACGGGTTCCTTCGGGGTAAGAGCGGACAATGACCTTCCGGCGATGGTGGAGAAATTTGGAAGCCGCATTCACTTCGTCCATCTGCGCAGTACAAAGCGGGACGCCGATGGGAATTTCTTCGAGGCCAATCACCTCGAAGGAGATGTAGATATGTATGCCGTGGTGAAGTCGTTGCTGCAGGTAATGAAAACGGGAAGGATCAGCCTGCCCATGAGGCCCGATCATGGTCACCAGATGCTGGACGATCTCGGTAAGAAGACAAACCCCGGCTATTCTGCTATAGGCCGACTTAAAGGACTAGCTGAATTGCGTGGACTTGAATATGGGATCAGCAGATCTTTTTTTTAGCGTAAATTCATACTCTTTTTCACAAATAAAATAATGCGGTCATGCGGAAATATTTTTTCTTCTCATTGGTCTCCGGTCTCGTGAGCCTTTCGGTACTCGCCGGCGATTCAACTCATGTCTCAACGAAAAAGATATTACGGAATACCCCGATAAACGAGGGATTGGAAATGCCTGCGGGTTTTAGTGCGGTAGCATTCTCCAATGGACTGGGACAGGCCCGTCACATTGTAACTACGCCACAGGGAATTGTATACGTGAAGGTGGATAAGCTTGTGAAAGGAAAAGGGATACTCAGGTTGAAGGATACGAATGGCGATGGAAAGGCGGACGATATAAAGGGATTCGGCACTTTCACAGGAACGGGTATGGCGCTGCGGGGGGATTACCTGTATGCCTCATCCAATAGCGAGGTCTTCCGCTTCAAGCTCGATAAGAATGGCGAGGTAACGAACCCGGATTCTCCCGAGAAGATCGTTACCGGCCTGGTGGATAAGCAGCAACACAATGCAAAGCCGATAGCGCTTGACGACAAGGGAAATCTCTATGTCAATATTGGTGCTCCGTCCAATTCCTGCCAGGAGCAGGACAGGGCCAATGGGTCGAAGGGACAGGATCCCTGCCCGATATTGGAAACGGCCGGTGGAATATGGCAGTTCAAGGCAGACAAAGCAAATCAATCCTATAAGGATGGAGTACGGTATGCGACCGGCTTGCGGAATGTAATGGGCCTTGACTGGAATGCCCAGGCCAATGAGCTGTTTGTGATCCAGCATGGCCGCGATCAGCTGGATATGTTCCCCGAATTCTTTACTCCCGAACAGAATGCGGAAATAACGGCGGAAGAAATGTTCATGGTGAAGCAGGGAGCTAATTGCGGATGGCCCTATTGTTATTATGATGTGCAGCAAAGCAAGAAGATGTTGGCGCCCGAGTTCGGCGGAGATGGTAAGAAGACCACGCGGTGTGAAGGAGTGGAACAGCCGATTGTTGCATTCCCGGCGCATATGGCTCCAAACGATCTGCTCTTCTATACAGGCAGCATGTTTCCTGAGAAATATAAGAATGGTGCATTCATAGCATTCCACGGATCATGGAACCGTTCGCCGGAGAAGCAGGAAGGATATTACGTAGCGTTCGTTCCCTTCAAGGATGGAAAGGTGAGTGGTAAATGGGAAATTTTTGCAAATGGATTCGCGGGTGTGCCAACGGTAATGTCGCCACGGGAGGCTGTTCACCGGCCATGCGGGCTTGCCCAGGGTCCCGATGGTGCGCTTTATGTGAGTGATGATGTGAAGGGAGAGATATACAAGATCGTTTATAAAGGAAAATAAAGTTTTGCGTTCATGAAAAAGATCATGTTCCTGGCGCCGGCAGTAATGCTGGCGCTGGTAGTTATTGCCGCCTGGCAACCCGATAAGGAAACGATGGCCAGGGGAAAGAAGGTGTACGATACCAATTGCCTTACCTGTCACCAGGCCGATGGGGGCGGCGTGCCCAATCTGAATCCTCCCCTGGAGAAGACATCCTGGGTGTTGGGCAGTAAGACAAGATTGATCAATGTGGTGCTGAAGGGGATGAACCAGCACCTGGAGATAGATGGCGAGAGATATAGTAATGTAATGGCGCCGTTTAATCACCTCACTGATCAGCAGATCTCCGATGTTCTCACCTATATCCGCAATAGTTTCAAGAATAAGGCAAGCGCGGTGACGGTTGGGGATGTGAAGTATGTGCGGGCGAAGAGCAAGTAGTGTAATTTGATAATTTGGCAATTTGGTAATTTGACAATGCTGAAATATGAAATGCCATTTCACATCAGAGCACGCATCATTATCAAATTACCAAATTGCCAAATTATCAAATTGTATTAAAACTACCGCTTAATGGTATTGACTTCCCCTCATTCTCCCCTTACCTTCACCTCATCTTATTGAAAGAATGTTCCATCGCTGAATTTCTTTGCTCCGATATTAATAGCCTGGCTGGATTTATTACTACTCCGCCGTTCGCATTGTCAAACACTACTGGTTCTTCAACAAACTAAGCCGTTTCATCGTGGATGACCTGGCACAGGACGTCTATTGTCAAAATTGCTACGGACTCTTCACATTCTTATTCTTAACTCTCAAAATATACACATCATGAAAGAAGTAAAAAATGAAAATTTCGAACAGGAACTCATGACCCATCTCAACTCATTGGAGATGGATAAGAAAAGCATGAGCCTGCTGAGTACTTACCTGGTACAGGCCAACAAGGCCGGTATGAAATTGTACGACTGGCATCTCAAGGGTCAGCCGCCACGCATCGATGAATTGATTGTAAAGGGCTCGGTCGAGAATATCGATAGCGCGGCCATCACCAGGATCTTCGAGCTGAAGAACTGGAAGGAGATCTTCATTCTCCGCAGGGGAATTCCCATTCCGCATGAACTGGATGTCCATTTGACCTTTCAACCACACCAGGGCTGATGAACACGAACGCCACCCTCGTTCATAGCGATCCCGCCCCTTCCGGTCACCGGAAGGGGTATAGGATCATCCAGGTGCATCCGACCCTCAACTGCAACCTGAAGTGTAGTCACTGCTATTCATCTTCGGCGCCGGGACTTAAAACGAAATTGAATATCGACGACCTCCATTATTTTCTTTCCAGCGCATACGACAGGGGTTATAATACCATCGCCGTCTCGGGAGGTGAACCCTTTCTTTACCCGGAGCTGAAGGAACTCCTGCGCCGCAGTAAGGAAACGGGCTACTATACTTCTCTCACTACGAATGGCGGGTTGTTGCCTCACAAGAATAACAGGGACACGCTCGAGTTCGTGGACCTGGTTGCCGTTAGCATCGACGGAGTGAAGGAGGAGCACAACGCCATACGTGGTAACCTGAAGGCTTTCGACCAGGCGCTCGAGGCAGTTGAGATACTGAAGGAGTTCCGGAAGAGATTCGGCTTCATTCACCTTCTTCACAATGAGCCGCTGGATACGCTGGCATGGCTCTGCGAATTCACGCTCTCGCATGGAGCGGGTCTTTTGCAGCTTCATCCCTTCGAGAGTGCGGGCCGGGGCAGGGACGCCTCTCATATGCAACTGAGCGTGGAGCAGACATTTCGTTTCTTCATCCTGTATCATTACTTCAGGCAGAAGCACGAGAATGATTTCCTGCTGCAGCTGGATGTGTTGCACAGGCAAACGCTGCTGGACCAACCGGAGACGGTCTATTTTTTTAAAGACAGGGAATTGCCTGCAGAGGAGTACCTGCGGGAACTCATCATCGATGAACATGGATACATCTTACCGGGCTCGCATGGCTTCAACCGCGAATTTGCATTGGGAAACATCAATGAGCGCCGGCCGCTTGCGGAGTTGCTCACTGTGTATAGCAAGGAAAAACTCGAGGACCTTAAGCAACTATACGAAGATGCCTATTACGAAATGCTTGCCGACGAGGATGTCGAACTATTCAACTATGCGGAAAGGATTATACAACACTCGTGGCTGGTAAAAGTCAAAAGCCAAAGTCAAAATTCAAAAGTCAAAATTCAAAAATAGACCCTGATCGAACAGAAAGTTAAAACCCTGACGGGTAGTGTCTATTTTTGAATTTTGACTTTTGAATTTTGACTTTTTAGTTTTCCCTATTTCAGATTCTTTTGTATCTGCTTTATCGCATCGAGATGTTTTTGCAAGGTGGGCAGGGTATTGTCGATAAAAATCTTTACTTCCGAATCTTTCACCTTATCGGAGGCTTTCTTGAACATATCCACGGTCTCTTCGTGACCTTTTACCATGGCCTTTACATAATCCTTGTCGAAGTCTTTACCATTCATCTTGGCCATATCATCCAGTTCCTTTTGGCTGTTGTCACTTACGCTTGTCGGTAGCGTGACGTTGCGTTTTTGAGCGAGGGCTATCACTTCGCTATTGGCTGCGCCATGATCAGTCTTCATCATCGCTGCAAAATCGGTGATAGATTTATTGGAGCTCTTCGTGGAGGCGATCTCGGCAGCCTTTACTTCCGTCATGCCGCCATTGGCAGCTTTCACAAGGAAGTCAGTCGTTTCCTGGTCTGTCGCTATTGCGGGTTGCGCGGTAGTGGACGAGTCCATTTTTACCTGGTTGGTGGAATCGGCTTTCTCCACGCTGTCTTTATCGGATCCCTGGTTGTTGCAGGCCACCAGACCTGCGGCCAGGGTCATGCACAGAATGACTGTCTTTTTCATAACAAATTTTTATTGAATGGTTAATATCATTAGCATGAAAGTATCATGCCATGAAGTGAGGAGGACTCACTAAAAAGAAGGGAAAATCTTCCCTACAATGGGACGGTTAGCGGACAGTAGAATGTTTCAGGGAAGAGTCGAATACACAAGATCGGTGATGGTCTTGAAACTGCAGGGCTTGCTGATGAAATGTCTGACGCCTCTTTCGCGCGCATCGACGGCTACGAGGCTATTGAGATCTGCGGTGATCATGATGATATTGATCTTACCGCCGGCGGAGCGGATCTTTGGAATGAAATCGATGCCGAGGCCGTCGGGGAGATGCTGGTCGAGGAGGATGACATGCGGTCTTTCCTGGTCGATGATCAGTTGTGCCTGACCGAGTGTATGGACGGCTTCTACCTGGAGGAGGGTATTATCCATGAGACTGATCAATAACTGGCAGAAATCTGAGTCGTCATCGATGATAAGTAACACGGGTAAATTTCCAGTCATATGATGGTTTGGGTTAGAAAAGTAAGGCTCTAATATACTACATCGCTTAATCTAATCAAGCAACTTTGAATGATTGATGATTTTAATGCCGGTGGCTGTCACGTTTTTACCTGGCGCCTGAAACATCAAATGAGATTACTTTTGTACTAATATGAACCCTATGTCATTTCTATTAAGATATCTTTTAGGCGCCGGTCTTGTCCTTTTCACCTTCATGGCTAATGCGCAGCAACCTGCTGAATTACCGGTCGACTCCTTTGAGAAGGCAATCACTGCGCCAGCTGTACAGATTCTGGATGTGCGTACTGTAGGCGAGTTCAAGGCCGGTCACCTGCGCAATTCATTGTGGGCCGACTGGAACGATCGGGAACAATTCGAAGAAAGAGCTGCTTCACTGGACAAATCGAGACCGGTGTACACTTATTGCCTGAGTGGTGGAAGGAGTGCAGCGGCAGCTGCCTGGCTTCGGGAGCGGGGATATACTGTCTACAATATGGCGGGCGGGATCGCTGAATGGAAGAAGGCAGGTAAGATATTGGAGGGAAGAAAAGATGCTCCACAACTTTCGATGACGGCCTATCTGGCGATGATACCGCCAGGGAAGACAGTGCTGGTGGATTTCGGTGCGCCCTGGTGTCCACCTTGTGTAAGAATGAAACCGGTAGTGGACTCGTTGTTGCGAGAGGAAGGATCGTCGGTTGTTTTCGTGCCGGTCGATGGCGGAGAGCAGGCTGCACTTGGGAAAGAACTTGGTGTGGAGAGTCTTCCTACTTTCATCATTTATAAGGATGGCAGGGAATCATGGCGGAAGCAGGGCATTGTTACAGCGGTTGAATTGAAGGAGCATCTTTGATCAGAGCCATTTCTTATTCCTGAACCAGATAAATATGCTAACGACTACGATGGCCATAATGAGCAGCACGAGGGGATAGCCCCAGCGGGTATGCAGTTCCGGCATAAAATCGAAATTCATTCCGTACACGCCGACAATGAAGGTGAGGGGCATGAAGAATACGGAGAATATGGTAAGCACCCGGATGGTCTCATTCGTTTTCTGAGATGATATATTGAAGTAGATCGAAAGCAGGTGATTGGTGTTTTCGGCTAACCCGTCGAAGATGATCTTTTGTTTGACGTAGAGATCGCGGGTATCGCGGGTATAGGCGTTGGTGGATTCCTGGGGATCAATATGATCTACGATATCGAAATACAACTGCAGGAGGCGACGAACGACATCCACTTTTCTTTTCAGGAAATAGAGACCTTTTAATAATGAGACGCTTTTTTCTTTGAGGAAGACATGTTCCTCATAGCGTTCGATGGTGGCGTGGAGTTTGGCGGCGGGCGAATCGAAGCTGAGGAGTGCGGCTTTGATGATCTCGTTCAGGAGGTGATCCGGCCGTTTACATTCGCCTTTTTTAATGTGTTCTTCCCTTATTTCTTCAATGGCTTTCCAGGGGTGTTGGTGAATGGTGATGGCGAACTTCTCGGAGCAGAAGACGGCGACTTTATTGGATAATTCCCTGACGGTATCGGCTTGTGGGTCTTCATCGCCGGTGTAGACGCGGAGGATGACGAAATTGTATTCTTTGAGCCGTTCGTATTTTGGGAGGTGGTCGGGTTGTTGGAGATCGCTGACTGATTCTTCATGAAGTTGGTATTTCTCGGCGATCTCCTGTAGTTCTTCTTTGCTGGCGCCTTCGATATCGATCCAGTCGTATCCCAGATCAGCGGCATGGACTAAGTGATTGATCATGCAAAGAATGGAGTAAAATCATGCCAGACAGGGATGTCACCCAGGTGTCAACCAGTTGACATCCGGGAACGTCAATCCAAGTATAAGCGACTAATAAATGCTTATCACCGGGTAGCGGGTAAGAATTGTAGACAGGATGTCAACCGGGTGTCAACCAGTTGACATCCCATAAAAGGTAAGAATTGGGTTGCCAACCCGGATCCGGGTTGGCAACCCAATTCCCTATTTCAACAAATTTGATAAAAAGCCTCCTATGCCCGACAGCCCCTTGCTACCGGTAAGACTTCCTACCAATGAACTGATATTTAGTAGAAAGGATGTCAACCGGGTGTCAACCAGTTGACATCCCATAAAAGGTAAGAATTGGGTTGCCAACCCAATTCCTTATTTCAACAAATTCGATAAAAAGCCTCCTATTCCCGACAGCCCCTTGCCACCGGTAAGACTCCCTACCAATGAACTGATATTACTAAGTCCGCCGGTACTGGCCCCGCCACTATTTTTGTTAAGTCCCTTCGATACCAGGTTACCAATGATCATTGGTCCCACAAAACTCAGGATTCCCTTGGTGAGGCTGCCCATATCAATACCGGAACTCTTCAGTTTATCCATTATTCCTCCACTACCCGCGGTTGCAGACAGCGCCATGCCTTCAGCAGATTGGTTAGAGGCGTGTTGCACATATTCGTGGAGTGTTCCCAACTGATCAGAAGTGATGCCCAGATAATCCGCGATGCAGGCAATCTGCTCTTTCTCCTGTGGTGCGAGATTACTATCCGATTCGGCAAAGGCAATAAGATCGGCCACCAGCGAAAACCGGAGCTCACTTGGCTTCAGCGTGTCGAGCGCCGGTTTTAGACGACTGCCCGTTTTATCCAGGGCGGCTTCCCTTACACCCTCTTTGTCGGCATCACCCAGGCCCGCATGATCCGCCAGGTTAAGCAGGTAATTGATCTCATTTTCAGAGGCAGTGTTGTCCGCCGTGGCAATGGAGGCAATGGCTGTGATATAGGCCGCCTTCTCGGCAGCGGAATTTCCCGATAAGATTTCTGTGCTCATGATGAATTATTTGAAGGAAAGGTAGGTTTTTGACGGGAGTTGCCTGGCTGGGAAGTTGATTAGTTAATAAGTTTCGTGGCTGCACTTAGGAGACCGGTTCGCTTTGCTTTAGTTTATTTTCGAAGAGATCAGTCATTCCTTCCAAACCATCGCAAGCAGGCTGGTCATCACCCTATCAACTCATTACCGCCCCTCACTATGACACAGGCGTAATCTGCGCTTGTACACAAAGCCACTTGCAATTCTCCTTTACATAGGTATCCGTGTACACAGTATTTCCTTCTACTACAACTCCTTCGATTAATTTCGTAGATACCGTTTTCGATCTTACCAACGCCACATTTCCAAAGATCCTGATGAACTCATCTTCGTGGCGGAACGAACTACATCCGCTGTTCTCGTAGGCCGTAGCCCAATCGCGGAGATAGTCTTGCCGCCCAACGATCTCGCCCGAATTCTCTATGCAAACAAAATCCTGGTGAAGGATCCGGTCATGCCCCGGTACATCCTGGCTGATGAAATTCTGAATGAAACTGGCATTGAGTTCACTCAACGCCTGGAGGTCTTCCTGCTGAGTCATTTTCTGTTTTTTATTTTTAAATAATGTCTTGATTTTAGGATGGTAAACATTTGCGGGCGGAAAGTAAAATTTCCGGGTGAACTGTGTGAATTTTTCCTGGTGAAACAGACGGGATTTGAAACGAACACGCTAAAATGGTCATTCATATGCGGGAAATAGCTGTCTGTATGTAAATTCCGTGGTACATGAAATAATTGGCGAATTTTAGCGCAGTGAAAAGAATATCGCTTCATATCTCGTTCTGGTTGGTGTATCTCGCCCAGGATGCCATGCTCGAATACCTGGTGGTACGTCCCGTACTCAAGAACTACAGTGAACATGACAGCATTCTTATGGCGGTGCTTGCTGCTCTAACAATCATGATCGTGAAGATGCTATACACCTATTTCATTCTCTACGTAGTTCTGAAAGATTTCTTCCGAAGCCGTGCCGGGCTTGTACGCAATATCCTGCTCATTGCGGCAGCTCTCTTCATCACGCTTGTATTATACCGGCTCGTCTTCAACAATATCATCTATCCGTTCGTCTATCATGGCGCCATCAAAACACCGCCTTTTTTCGATATGCGCCGGATATTGTATGCGATCATGGACATCGGCTTCGTGTCCGGCGGAGCCATTGCCATCAAGCTTCTCCGCACGCAATTGGTGACAAAGGAGAAAGAGAAAAGTCTTGTGAGAGAGAAGCTGGAGACTGAATTGAAGTTTCTCCGTAACCAGACTAATCCCCATTTCCTCTTCAATACCCTGAACAACATTTATGCGCTGGCGCGCAAAAAATCCAATGACACGGCTTCCGTCGTCATGAAACTTTCGCAATTACTGCGATTTATGCTCTATGAGTCTGGAAAACCGAGGATCCCGATCTTCGAGGAGATCAAGATGGTGGAGGGGTATCTTGAGCTGGAACGGTTGCGGTATAATCAGCGCCTCAGCATCAGCTTCCAGAAAGATCTCGATGATCCGGCAAAGCCCATAGCGCCGCTTCTCTTATTGCCTTTCATCGAGAACGCGTTTAAGCACGGTATAAGCGAGAGCCGGTTTGATTCTTTCATCCACATCCGCTTGACGTTGAAAGAAGGTTTGCTTACATTTAATATTGAGAATTCGAAGGAGTCGGTAACGGATGAAACTGTTACAGACAATATTGGCCTGAGTAATGTAAGAAGGCAACTCGAATTAATGTACAGGGATTATAAGATAGATGTAAGGAATGAGCCTTCCATATTCAAAGTAAATCTTCTAATAAAACTTGATAGTCATGCAACATTATAAATGTATAGTCGTGGAAGATGAGCCGCTCGCGGCAGAAGTACTCACGGACTATATCCGCCAGGTGCCATTCCTGCAACTCCAGGGCATTTGCAGCGACGCTATTTATGCCATGGAAATGTTGCAACGGGAGCCGATCGACCTGATCTTCCTCGATATCCATTTGCCGAAGATCAAGGGCCTCGATTTCATCAAGGCATTGAAGAATCCACCACAGGTCATCGTTACGTCGGCCTATATGGAGTATGCGATACAGGGTTACGAGGTCAATGTTGTCGATTACCTGCTAAAGCCATTTGAGTTTAGCCGCTTCCTGATGGCCGTTAATAAACTGAAGAGCCAGACCACCAGGGAAGCCAATCCGATCCAGATGGCGCCCGGCGAAAGGAAGTATCTTTTTTTCAATATCAGTAAGAAAAAGGTGAAGATCTTCCTGGACGACATTCTCTATATCGAGAGCCTGAAGGAGTATGTCCGGATCACCACCCACGAGAAAAGCATCATGACGAAGTTTCAATTAGGGGAGATGGAGGAATTATTGTCCAGGCAGGATTTCCTGCGTGTACACCGTTCATTTATTGTTGCGCGGCATAAGATCGAGGCCTTCAGTGCAACCGAAGTGGAGATAGCTGGGAAGCCGATCCCTGTTGGAAGAAGTTATAAGGAACTCGTGCTGTCCGTTATTGAGAAGAATGGTTGATTGGCTCAGTGCCTGGCCGGTTCATTCGACAGTCGTGAGATGGATGAACAACATTCGGGGAAGTATCAACAACCATTGCGCGCGCACGGGTGATTTGTTTGAGGCGCATTCACACTTTGGGTCTTAGGTTCCGGCGCTTCGTGATCACTGGCATTCTTCAAAGGATCTAAAATGTATTTTCAGTCAATCCGAACCTGAGTTGCGACGTCCTTCATTTATTGATCAGCATAAGTCAAACAACCAACTACACCATGTCAACGTTTACTGCCAACACAACACGACCCTCTGTTCCAGCATCATCGGTAGCTAGTCTCATTGTCCGCACGGGTCTCCTTGCCGGGACGCTCGATGCGCTCGCTGCGAGTATTCAATTCTACCTGACAACGGATAAGAACCCCGCAATCGTCTTCCGGTATATTGCGAGCGCGGTCTTCGGAAAGGATGCTCTTGCCGGCGGCACGTCGATGGCGGTATGGGGGCTGCTCCTTCACTACCTGATAGCGTTTATATTCACGATACTCTTTGTACTTGCCTTTCCGAGACTTCGCCTCGGGCGTTTCAACAAGTATGCTACGGGCATCATTTATGCCCTGCTCGTTTGGTGTATCATGAACCTGGTTGTGGTTCCGATGGCATTTTCGCGGCCATTCCAGTTTCATCTTAAAGGAGTATTGATTTCCGCAGGGATCCTGGTGGTTTGTATTGGGTTGCCGATTTCGCTTATGACTAATTGGTTTTACGGAAAGAAGGTCAATCGTGAATCGTGAATCGTCAATTGTCAATTGTCAATCGTGAGACGTGAATCGTGAATAGCGACAGTCTTAAAATCGCCTAAATCAAGTGGTGTCTTCACTGTACGTCGAGACCTGTAGGAAAAATGCAAAAGTTGGAGACTATTCACGATTGACGTTTCACGATTCACGTTGACGATTCACGTTTTTTCACTTCTTTGTTCTGGTGTTTTTCCCTTGGTAACGCTAACCTGGCAAGCGATATTTGTCCTGTGATTAATTAATCAAGGTATCTGTTTACGTAGACGGATAAAGGTTGAAACAGCTGAACGGTCCTGAGGGATGGTTAGCGTGCAGGTTTGCTGTTGTTGAAAGTGTCAGGGAGATGCTTCAAACGGGCGCAGCCATGTGCTGCGTGGCAGATAACCTCGAAAAACGGCGGTGGAGGTGGGGACCCAGAGAAAGAGGCGTTTCGCCGATAATACACGAAAGTCTAAGCCCTTTAGAAAATATTCTTAGCGTTATCAATCGGGCCTTGTTGCACACCGGCCGTAAGAATTAATTCTAACGATTACGCCTTACTTCTAAAGTCAGTTTCTCCGCGGAGCCACGAAACTTATTAACCCTTCAACTTGTCAACCTATCAACTCGTCAACCCAACAACACCCGAACCAACTCATCCACCAACCCCACCTGTCCCGCATTCATCTTCACCCTCGCTGTTTCAATATCGAACCACGCAGCCCGGTCGATCTCGGGGAACGATTGACGCCTGCCCGAATGAGGCGGCCATTCCATATCGAAAGTACTAGAACGGACCAGGGAAGTATCAAGATCTCCCTCTGCAGCCCACGCCTTCACCATCTTTCCCGCCTTCTGACGCACAGGTGTCAGTTCCCGGAAAGGACCTACTGGTTTTGACCCGGTCTCTTCCTCAAACTCGCGCTTCGCAGTCTCAAGCCCTTCCTCCTCCTTCTCCACTTCCCCTTTCGGGATGGTCCACGCACCCTCATCCTTATTTTTCCAGAACGGTCCGCCGGGATGGACGAGCAGAATTTCCAACTGACCTGAAAGAAAGCGATAAAGGAGTATGCCTGCGCTGCTGGGCTTTGTCATGTCAGAATTGAAGTTGGAGACATTAAAGTTAGCGTAATCCCGGGCAGATCACGTTAGCGGAACTCCTCCGCCTATCAACGTATTAACTAGTCACGTAACAACACCCGAACCGCCTCATCTACCGACCTCACCCGATCAATTGAATATCTGATAGACGACCCAGACATTGATCGCAAAGATCATATGCGCAATGAAGAAAAGAAAAAGATACTCCAGCAGGTAAATATGGGGCGGATGCGGATGAATGTAGAAAAGGAGCTGCCAGGCGACATAGGCGAGCAGGCCATTGATAAGACCGAAGAAGATAGTGCACTCCAAAGTAGGGGAACCAATGCCATTTTTCCAGAGATAGTAGTACAATGCCGCGAAGATACACCCCGTGGTATAGTGTACAAGAAGGCCGGCAAAGGTTGCCCGTTTGGATTTGGAAAGACCATGATGGACATAAGATTGTCCCGTAAGCATAGTGCCAAGAATACGGACCACCTTGTAGTGTTTTCCAATAAAGAAGGGTACGAAACTAAAAAACAGGACCATCAGGAAGGAGCCGGTGAGGCCGGCTACAACGAACATCCAGCTCGAGGGCAACATATAAAATACTTTGTATTTCAATATATAAATTCATGCCAACAGGAGGTTAAAAAAATGATGAGCGCTTTTTGGCCATAACTCAATGATACCTCCCCACTCATATATTAAAGGTAGAGTCCGGCATATTTTCTGATGATCTTTTGTCATGGGATATATTCTCGACATTATCATCGAAACGCCAAGAGGAAGCAGGGAAAAATATATCATAGATGGGAAAGGATTTATACAGTTGAAAAAATCGTTACCCCTCGGAATGGTGTTCCCTTATGACTTCGGGTCAATACCGGGGACGAAGGCGCAGGATGGTGACGCGGCCGATGCGTTAGTCATCTCCGAGCTCACAATGCCCCCGGGCTGCCGGTTGAAAGCACGATTGATAGGAGCGATGCCGGCAGAACAGGAGGAGAAGGGAAAGAAGATCCGGAATGACCGCTTCTTCTTTATTCCAACAAGCTCTTCCACCTTTGCACATATTGGTTCTGTTCAGCAGTTCGCCGGGGAACACAACGATCAACTCAGGGATTTCTTCATTAATTATAATAAGAGTGAGAAGAAGACATTCACGCCCCTTGCTTTTCTGGAGGCGGAGGAGGCTTATTTACTATTGGAAGGACTCAGATCATGAATGAAATATTGAATGACATTTTTGGGAAAGGGCGTGACCTCACTACTTTGCAAGTGGGCCTCCGGGCGGCTGCGATGTTCCTCGTGGCCCTGATCATGATTCGCGTAGGAGGGAAACGGATATTGGGACGAAAGACCCCTTTCGATACCATCGTGGCGATCATGATGGGCGCCATCCTTTCGCGTGGGGTAGTAGGGGTGTCGCCGTTCGGCCATACCGTGGTTGCTGTTGCGGTCATGATCGCCATTCACCGCCTCATCTCCGTCCTTTGTATCTATAACCAACATTTCGCATGGCTGGTTATGGGTGGACCCCTGGTCTTATATGATAAGGGCGAGTTGAATCAAAAGAACATGAAGAGGTGTTCCCTCAGTCGCAACGATCTTCTCCAGAGCCTACGGCATAATACGCACCATGCCACCCTGGATAAGATCGAGAAGGCGTTCATGGAGAACGATGGTCATATCAGCTTTATAATTAAAAAGGAGGACGCTGGTTGATGGCAACCATCCCTCTCAAATTTAAATAGGATCAATGACTAGCTTCTCTTCCGCGCTGTCTTTTTGGGGGCGGCTTTTTTTCGTGGACTGCTTTTCTTCTTCGTTGCCTTCTTTTTTGGAACCTTCGCGCCTTCTCTCCTTGCTTCCGACAGACCGATAGCTATGGCCTGTTTACGGCTGGTCACCTTCTTGCCGCTACGTCCGCTCCTTAATGTGCCTTCCTTTTTCTCGTGCATAGCCCTTTCAACCTTGTCGCCTGCTTTTTTTGAATACTTTGCCATAATAGGGTTTTTATGGGTTAAATAATTTACAGGAGATGGTTGCAAAAAGAATACCAGCCGTATTTGTGAGAAATGGGGCGGTGGGGCTACAGTTTTTGAAATTTAGAAATTGAGATCGGGAATTGGGGATTGGGAATTTGGAATTGGGCTTCCCAGGAGGGGCCTTCTGAGCCGTAAAGCTCTTCCAATTCACGATTCACGATTGACGATTGACGATCCACGTTGCTCGCGATTACCGATTTACGATTACCGTTCTCACTGGCTTCACTGTCTTCAAATAATTATAGATAGCCGTCAATTCATCATCAGTCATTCTTCCAAATGCGGTCCATGGCATATGGCTGTCGGGATTGAGTGTTCCCATACGAAAGCGATTGATGAAGATCTTCTTCGTCCACCCGAAGATGCGGCTGCTGCTGTCCGGTGTCAGGTTCGGCGTAATGAGCTTACCCATCTCGTTTCCTCCCGCGAATGGCTCCCCGGTATATGCCCCGGAAATATCCCGCTTGGTATGGCATCCATTGCACTCCGCAATACCGGTTGCCAGGTATTGTCCATAGATAGCCGTCGTGTCGGGTATCACCTGCATGGGTGGCGTGCCGGTTGGTCCAGCGGGTTTCACCATGAATGCCTTCACCACCTTGCCGAGAAGGTTCAATGAATGTTGAGGCACCTGGTTCGCCACCGGCTTTTGCGTTCGCAGATAAGAGATAATAGCGCGGAGATCCTCATCACTGGTATTGTGAAAGGCCATGAAGTCGAATATAGCCGTGCCGTCGGGATGAACTCCATAGCGGAGCGCCCTGGCTATCTCGGCATCGGTGAACCGGCCTATTCCTGTCTCGGGATCTGCTGTAATATTTTTTGAATAAATCTTTCCAACCGGTAGATCGAAAACCACGCCGCCACTAAGGGGTACTTCCTGACTGAGAGCAATCAGCGAATCGGCCTTGCCTTTATAATGACAGTCGATACAGTGCGCGGAGCTGTACACGAGATGGCGCCCACGGCTGATAATGGCCGTGTCATCGGAGGATTTGATATCAGGGTACGGGGCTTCGTATTTCAGGTTCTGCCTCGCCGCAGTCGTGATACTGAGCGCAATGATCATGAATAGGAGGATGAGGCCGGTCCACTTAAGGATTTTTTTAAATCTTCTCATATGTTGGAAATTGGCCGGCAAGATAAATGGCGATTGAAAAATGGAAAATCACCGAATGTGTGGATTGTCCATTATGTGGAATGAATTGCGCCGATTTTTTATTCTGGCATAAAGTTTACTCGAAGAAGACTAAACAAGGTAATATGAAAACAAAGACCGGTGAACTCAGTATATCGAGTCCAGCCTTCAGGAACGAAGGCGATATTCCAGCAAAATACACCTGCGATGGGGAGGAGATCAGCCCTCCCCTGAAGATCGGGTCCTTCCCGGAAGGAACGGCTTTCCTGGCACTCATCATGGATGACCCGGATGCACCGAAGGGTACCTTCGATCATTGGCTCGCCTGGAATATCGAGCCTGTATCGACCATCGCTGAGAATTCCAATATCGGGATAAGCGGAAGGAACAGCGCAGGTAAAACGGGCTATCATGGTCCTTGCCCTCCTTCGGGATCACACCGGTACTATTTCCGGATCTATGCACTCAGTCACCGGCTCGAGATCGCCGCCGGTGCAGGCAGGCGGGAACTGGAGCAGGCCATGGCGCCTTTTATTATTTCGAAAGGAACGTTGATGGGGCGATACCAGCGGTCCTGAGGTGGCCGGGATGTTTCGCCGCTGCATCCTCATGTCAATACAGTTCTATGGTAATAGAAAAAAGGTCGAACATTTCAGATACGATCAACCTTTGTGCGGAGCGGGCCCGTCACCACACATCGGTTGCCCCGTATCTTAAACGGCTGTCGCCTTCAACGGTGTGGCAATTTCTTCTATTGCAACTGCATTCATTGAGTAGGCATGCAGATTCGATGTCTTTTTGCTTTGTCTCTTGCGATAGAACATATAAGATAGCGCACACAACAGGAGGGGGATAGCCATGAAGATCCAGGGACTGCCCGGTTGAGAAGCGGCGATTGAATAAGTAGCTCCGATCAGATCGAACGTTAAGCCAGCATAGGCCCATTCCTTGATCCTTGCATTTCCGGGGATCAATATGGCTATTACGCCGAGGACTTTCGCCACGCCGAGGAAGGGGAGGAGATAGCCGGGCAAATTCATTTTTCCAAAACCCTCCACAGCCTCCGCAGAGGAAAGGATATCGGGAATGGCAGAACTGGCCATCATCAGGCCGAAGAGTGCAGTGAAGATCCAATAGAAGACATTTACCTTTTTCATACTTGTAATTTTTATTAATGATTGCTGATCTAATTGACAGATCAAAAATAAAATGCCGGTTTGAAAGAGACCGCGTGTGGTTGCGACTACTTAAGAGGCCTGTTGCGACAAAGGGAGTGTTGGGAGATTAGGGGATAGATAGCAAATTAGTCAATGTGCAAATTAGCAAATTAGCCAATGTGCCAATGATCCTAATCAGTAAAGTCATTTCTTATCGGAGCACGCTAAATTGGCACATTTACTAATTTGCACATTGGCTAATTTGGTCAGATCAGGCTGGTTGAACGAGAGCGGTCATTCCATTCAGCATTACTTCCTTTTCTTTCCCTTTGAGCCTGATGGCGCCCAGTGGTCGGGAAACATAGTGACCATCGAAATAGAGTTTCGAGAGAAGATCGGATGACGCAATCATCTCCTCCTTTAATTCCCCGCATTTGCCAAGTATTCTCGAGGTGGTATTGAGCACATCGCCGGAATAGGTGATATCACGCTTGATGATGCCGATCTCCCCGGCTATGACACGGCCACAGTGAATGCCCGCCTTGAACGAGGGCACGAGGCCATATCGATCGAGATATTTCTCTTTATTTTGTTCGATACATTTTTTCATATCGAAAAAGCAATGCAGGCAATTGATGTTCTCGATTCCATCCTGGTAGTTCCAGGCGATCACTACTTCATCACCCACATACTGGTAGATCGCGCCGCGGTTGTCGAGTATTGGATTGGTGATATCGGCGAAGAAGTCCTTAAGCAATGAATGATAGGTCTCATTGCCCAGATCCTCTGCCATCTTCGTACTGGAATTGAGGTCGAGGAACATGAATATTCTTTTCTCTTCCTTTGGCCGGTTATACTTTCCCCGGATGATATTCCAGAAATCGGCCTGGCCGAATTTGCTGTTGACCTGCAATAATAATTGCGTCATCGCAACCACGAACGACCAGGCGAGTGCGGCCTTGGGATGAGATGTATCGGCCAGGAAAATGCGGAATGCGGCCATGCTTTCAGGATCGCTAAGCGATTTTCCGGTACGCAGGGGTATCAGGATCACGCCGATCAGGACGGTCACTATGATTATCACGAGAATGAATGCGATACTGACAAATAACATCGTATAGCCATAGGGTTTATCCTGGTATTTGACATTTACATAAAAGACAAGCAGCCCTCCTCCCAGCAATCCTCCCACCAGGCCCGCGCCGACATTACGGGCAACCAATACCCAGAAGGAATACTGCGGTGAAAGGCCTAACGTATTATCGGTGAGTAAGACGAGATGATCGTATACGGAGATGAGAAATCCCATGATCATCCAGGCGATGATGATCACCTTGAATTGCTGCATCCTTAATTGTGTTGCTCTTCTCACGCTTGAAGTTTTGTGGGATGACACCCAGTTGACACCTGGTTGACATCCCAGTAACTAAGTTAGCATATTCAGTTCGGGATACAGGCACCACCATTCTTCCCCACCTGCCCGCACGAGCGAACACCTACCGTATCAATTGCGGACAGTCTCATGGACATGCTAATCTATTAAATCACTGTTTATTAATTCATTGAGAAGCTGGCATTTTCTTGGTCGGTTTGTAGCCATCCCGCACTCCCGGTTTGAACCATAAAACATGACCATGTTAAAGAACTACCTCAAGATCGCCTGGCGAAACCTCATAAAGGATCGTCAATTTACTTTTTTGAATCTCGTTGGGTTGTCCACGGGCCTTGCCTGTGCCTTGCTCATTTGGTTATGGATAGTCGATGAGAAGAGCGTAGATAAATTCAATGAAAAGGACAGTCGGCTTTTCCAGGTAATGTCGAACAACAAGACGGAGACCGGTACTAAGACAGGAGAATATACCCCGGGCATACTGGCAAAGGCATTGAAGGAGGAGATCCCGGAGATAGAATATTCTGTGCCGGTATTGCCCGCGTCCTGGTTTCCTTACCAGGCAATGTTCGGCGATGAGAAGAAGCACTTCAAGGCCGGAGGGTCCTTTGTTGGGAGGGATTATTTCGATGTATTTACCGTACCATTCATTGCCGGCGATAAGAAGGCGCTCTTTCGCGATAAGATGTCCATCGCCATATCCGAGCGACTGGCCTTGAAATTCTACGGCACAACCCAAGGAATTATTGGCAAGACAATAAAATGGGACCAGCAGGAATTCACAGGCAACTATTCCATCACTGGTATTTTCAAGGAAAACCCTGTCAATGCAACCGAGCAGTTCGATGTCCTGCTGAATTACGATCTCGTGCCCGAGAAGCGCACAGGCCTGCAATCATGGGACAATAGCGACCCGAATACTTACGTCGTCCTGAAGCCCGGTACCGACGTTGTTAAACTAAATAATAAGATCAGGAATTTTATCCATAGCAAGAGTGAAACGAATAGGACCACCTTGCTGCTGATTCATTTCTCCGATAAATATCTCCATGGAAATTTTGAGAATGGTGTACAGGCGGGTGGAAGGATCGCCTATGTACGGCTCTTTTCGGTCATTGCCATTTTCATTCTCATTGTGGCGTGTATCAATTTCATGAATCTCTCTACCGCGAAGGCCGCGCGCCGCACGAAGGAAGTTGGTATAAAAAAAGTAGTTGGGGCCAGCCGCGGGTCGCTGGTACTTCAATACCTGAGCGAATCTTTACTCATGACGTTCTCTTCTCTCTTCATCGCGATACTGTTGATGCAATTGTTATTGCCTGCCTTCAATAATATCACCGGAAAGCAACTCACTCTCCTGTTCGATACCAAGATCGTGCTCGCTATCCTTGGCATCGCCATACTTACGGGCCTCGTTGCAGGCAGTTACCCGGCCTTCTTTCTTTCCGCTTTCACGCCTTCCGTTGTCCTGAAGGGAACGCATAAGCATTCGATGGGAGAGCTATGGGTGCGCAAGGGACTGGTGATTTTCCAGTTCGCATTATCGGCGATCTTCATTGCATCGGTCCTCATTATCTACCGGCAGGTTGATTTTATCAGGTCGAAGAACCTCGGGTATGAGCGTGATCATCTCATTCACTTCGAGATCCCGTTGGAAATGGATTCTGTCAAGTTGAATGCAGCCGAGTCTTTCGTCAGGGAGCTAAGCAATATACCGGGTGTTGTAAATGCCTCCAGTTACTATCATAATCTGATGGGGGATCATGGAGCTATTTCCGGCCTTGAGTGGCCCACGAAGGATCCATCTGCGAATATTGAGTTTGCCAATCTCGAGGTGGGATATAATTTCCTGGAAACAGCCGGGATAAAGTTAAAAGAAGGACGCGGCTTCTCGGCGAATTCCAATTCGAGGCGAGAGATCGTCTTCAACGAGATGGCCATACAGGCGATGGGATTGAAAGATCCTATTGGTAAGACGATCAAATTCTGGGGAGAGGAGAAGGAGATAGTTGGCGTTGCCACCGACTTCAACTTCGAGTCGCTTTACAAACAGGTGAAGCCCTGTTTCTTCCAGGTATATTCCGTGATGCCGAATGTATTGGTGAAAATAAAGGCGGGGAATGAGAAGCAGACCATCGCGTTGATCGGGAAGGCCTATACGAATTTCAATAAGGGATTGGTCTTCGATTATCGCTTCCTCGACCAGGACTACCAGGCTCTCTATATTTCGGAGACGAGGATCGGGATCATGTCGCGCTATTTTGCGGGGCTCGCCATCATTATTTCCTGTCTCGGGCTATTTGGTCTTGCGGCGTTCTCGGCACAGCGGCGGCAAAAGGAGATCGGCATCCGAAAAGTCGTGGGAGCATCGGTGACGAGTGTGGCACTACTGCTTTCCAGGGAATTTCTATTACTGGTGGGCGTTGCGATCCTTATCGCCTTTCCCCTTGTGTGGTGGGCGATGAATGGTTGGCTGTCCGGGTTCGCCTATCGCGTTACCATCGGTGCGGATATTTTCGTGATAACCGCTGTGGCAGCGATGCTGATCACTGTAATTACAATAAGCTTTCAATCGGTGAGGGCTGCGCTGAGGAATCCGGTGAAGAGTTTGCGGACAGAGTAGGATCGTGATATGAGAAATTCCTTGTGTTTATTAAATCAAAATTAAAAATTAAAAAGTAAAAAAGGGCGTCCTTTTATTGAAATATCCTGGTGCTCAATACAGGAACCACGAAGGCGCCAAGTAGCACAAGGTGCTTCTCGTAGCACGCACAATTGGCACATTGCCGAACTATCGAATTGGCTAATTGTATTCCTTCGTGCCTTCGGGTCTTGGTGGTTCAGAATTAACGAAAGAGAAAAGCACTTCCCCCGGCACGCCACCATTATCAAATTATCAAATTATCAAATTGGCAAATTGTTCTCTCATTTTTTTCGGGAAAAGAAACCAAACATCAAAGGCAGTATAGCCTTCTTAGAATGATCGATTGCCTCGGATTTAATTTCCTCCCTCACATACTGCATATATCCACCGAGGGCCATGGTACTGGAGAAAAGGGCCGTCAGTGCACCAGCCAGGAGCGATAGTAATTTAAGAACGACGTATAGGCCGCCGAGTCCTATGAGCAGTACCATCCAGATCTGGAAGAAGGTAATGAAGAAGGGAGGTGATTCCGGTTTGTCACTCAAGACAAATGAAAGGATAAGTGTTAGGGCTAGAAGCACCCTTCCGAACCAGAAGGCCTTGCCATCCTCGGTGTACCAGAAGCCGCGGCACCATGCAAATATTTTTTCTTTGACCGTTACCTTATGGGCGATCAGGATTGGTTGTGCAGGATAATGAATATCGATAGGCTCACTGCCAATATAGCTCTTCACGACCTTTTCGGGGATTGGTTTCTTGTCGGGGTCGGGGACCATTATGGTGCGCGAATTCTTGAGCTCGCTATAGAGTCCAACGGGTGAAATGGGCAACACTTTGCGTAAGATACCGACGAGAAAATGGTCTGCAGAGGTTTCGAACTTGTCCCAGCCATCCCAGCCAACCTTTTTCAGGAGTTTACCTACGCCCCAGAAAACGAATGACCAGAGCAAAACCTTCAGTAACCAGCGCAGAAACCGCTGGGAAGGGGTGGGTTTGGGGACAAGGGCGACTGTATTTTCCATCGGCAGGTGGTTGTGGCAGGTGCTAATTAAATATACAGGATTTCGGGTTGCCAACCCGCAAGGCGGGTTGGCAACCCGAAATCCTGCCTTTCCACTACAGAATCTGATTTTTAAACCAAAAGAAAAGGGTGTAATTTCAAGCAACTTGCCCGTCACGCCATGAAAAATAGACCTTTTCTATTACTGCTCAGCTCGCTCAGTTTGCTATTCATTTACTCCTGCAAAAAAGAGTTCAGTTTTGAAAATGGCCAAAAATCACATGGCCGGCTGGCTGCCGATATTTCCGGCAACTGCGCACCAATTAACGCAGCGGGAAATTTTATCCTCGGTCATACCCTGAACGATTCAAATTTCCTGGAAGTTTCAGTTGACGTCACCAACCCCGGTTCTTACAGCATTCATTCCGATACGGTCAATGGATATTATTTCAAAACATCGGGGAACTTTGCTGACACAGGAAGGATCACCGTAAAACTGCCAGGCACCGGCACACCGGTGAGTCGCGGCGTCGATCATTTTACCATGAGCTACGATAGCAGTATTTGCTCAGCTACGGTATCAGTTCTGAATAATGTTCCATTGCCTGCCGGGTATTCTCTTTCCGGTGCCCCCAACACCTGTATGAGTTTTTCACTGAGGGGCCCATTCATTCCCAATATTCCACTGGATACATCCAAAGGTGTCGAGATCCAGGTAGATGTCACGACGCCCGGCACCTATTCCATCACTACCAACACCGTCAATGGATATAGTTTCTCCGGCAGTGGCCTGTTCACTTCTACCGGGATACAAACAGTTCGACTCGCCGCAACGGGAATGCCCATCGCCGCAGGCAGCAATTCCTTCACCGTAACCGCGGGTGTATCATCCTGTAGCTTTACCGTCGGGGTCGTAGTCCCAGTCGCCGTGATAAACACCGATTACTTTCCGCTTACAGCAAATAGCTTCTGGACCTACAATCACAATTTCTTCGTCAACGATTCGGTTAAAAGGATAGTCGATGGCTCCGCTACGCGGAATACAATGAGCTATGTCTCGATGTCTGAAAAAGTGCCCACCGATCCGGTACATCCATTGTATTTCCGGAAGACCGGTATCGAATACTATGAATTCTGCAGGGCGGACAAGTACACCGGCTCCCTTCAATATGGCGATCCGATAGAGGTGGATATACTTTTTCTAAAGGATGTGTTGAGTACGGGAGAGGAATGGGCGTCGCAGGAGTTTACCGGCAAGGCCAGCTTCGGCCAGGTCCTCTCGATCACATACCACTTCACTTGCGTTGATGCCAATGCAGTAGTGAGTGTAAATGGCAAGGTATTCGTAAACGTGTACAAAATAAGAATGATGCCGGCCATCAAGTCCGAATTCGCGGGCTATGGATTAACCGGTGAAATCTACGATTTCTACTATGCAAAAGGAGTAGGCCTCATCTATACGAAGAAGGTGGTGGGTGAATTCCTGCAGAATGAGGAACACCTCCTAAACTGGCGGGTGAATTGACGAGCCCCAATAGATTCTTTGCTCATTTTTCCACAGTAATTGACGCTACCAGCGTTGTTGTTTTACATCCAGTAGTAATTTGATGTTGGCATCTGTCGAGCTGTGGGCGGGTTGCCAACCCGAATTCGGGTTGGCAACCCGCCCACAGCTCGTATATAAGAAAATAATAGTTGCGAAGCCGGGTTTACTTTTTAATGTTAATGCTTCGCAGGAGTAATCGTCTATCCCCGTTTTCGCTGATCTTTGCCATTCATGGCGAGATCCATCAAACCCGATAAAAATACATTGCTCGAAGGACCCTTGCTTGGCTCCTTATTGAAACTGGCAGTACCGATCGTGATTGCACAGATACTGCAGGCCACTTACCAACTCATAGACGCCTTCTGGGTGGGACGGCTCGGCGGCAATGCTGTAGCCGCCGTCTCCGTTACCACGCCTATCACGTTTGTGACGATTGCCCTCGGCAGCGGTCTTGCCATTGCCGGGAATGTACTGATAGCCCAATACGTCGGCGCCCGGCGGCAGGACATGGTCGAACACGTCGCAGCGCAGACCATTCTCATGGTAGTCCTCGTGTCGATCACCCTTTCCATCATCGGCTTCGCGTGTGCGCCCGTGATATTGCATCTGATGGGGGTAACGCCGGAGGTTTACAAGGGCGCACTCGGCTTCATGCGCGTATCATTCATCGGCCTTCCATTCAACTTTCTCTTCATCGTATTCATGGCATTCATGCGTGGTGTGGGACGACCAACCATTCCATTGTACATTATTATAGGCACCGTAACACTGAATTTCATTCTCGACCCGATCTTCATCTTCGGCCGTGGACCCATAGCTGCCTCCGGCGTGATGGGCGCGGCCATTGCAACGCTCAGCACGCAGATACTCGCCACCTCCACCGGTCTCATTATATTATTCCGTGGGAAGCATGGGGTCAAGATCAAGCTCAGCGATTTCGTTCCCGACTGGGTTTATATCAAGCGCGCTTTGATGCTTGGCCTGCCTGCGTCGATCGAGCAATCGATGCGCGCGTTTGGCCTTACCATGATGACGTTTCTCATTACCTCGTTCGGTACGCTTGCGCTGGCATCCTATGGTGTGGGGTCGAATGTGCTTCAGCTCGTGATGATACCAGCGCTCGGTCTTTCGCAGGCAATTTCTACTGTTGTTGCCCAGAACATCGGTGCGGGAAATATTGACCGGGCTGCACGCATTGGCAGACTCGGCGCCGGGCTTGGATTCATCTCATTGAGCGTGCTGGGTGTGATCGCTTTCTTTTCCGCGCATTACCTGATCGCCTTCTTCGTGCCAGGTGATCCGCTCGTTATTGAGGGTGGAACAAAATTCCTTCGCACCATGTCACTCGCCTGGGGGTTCATCGGGCTGCAACTGGCTATGACAGGCGTATTGAAGGGATCGGGGAATATGGTCATCTCGATGATCCTCGCGCTGGTCACGCAATTCGTGCTGCAATTCCCGCTGGCATATGTCCTTTCTCATCATACTTCTCTCGGAGTGAATGGGCTCTGGTGGGCCTTCCCGGTCACCAATGTGATCATCGCTTGTATCACCACCATCGTACTGGCTCAGGGGAGATGGAAGAAGACACGCATTACCGCGGAACTCGACAAGGAAGAGAAACTGGCGAGAGAAGTGGATAAGGAGGCGTTTGTGGATGAGGGAATACGGTAGAGCAATTGGGAAATTTGGCAATTTGATAATGTGCCAATTAGTAAATGTGCAAATGTGCCAATGATCCTAATCAGTAAAGTTATTTCGTATCGGAGCACGCCGCCATTGGCACATTTACGAATTGGCACATTATCAAATTATCAAATTATCAAATTTTCACTCGATGTCCTCGAACCGCGTAGTAGAATATATAGAGATACGCAGGCAGCACGCAGATCAGGAACGAAGCCTGGTTAGAAGCAACGCCCTTATCCTTTAATATGGTGTAGAGCAGGGGTAATACGGCGCCGCCGACAATGCCCATGATCAGCAATGCAGACCCGATCTTCGTGAACCGGCCCAGTCCTTTGATAGCAAGCGGGAAAATAGCCGGCCACATTAATGCATTAGCCAGTCCAAGTAGTGCGATGAAGGTGATAGCCGTATACCCACTCGTAACGAAGACACCGATAGTAAATAAGACCCCAAGCACAGCCGAAATGGCAAGCGCATTCTGTTGCGAGGTATATTTCGGAATGGTGATGATCCCAATGATATATCCGACCAGCATGGAGAACAGGGTAAACATCGTGAAGTATTTGGTCTCATCGAGCGGCATACCCAATACGCGGCCATACGCGCCGATCGCATCGCCGGCCATTACTTCCACCCCCACATACAGAAAGAGGCAAAGCACACCCAATAGCAAATGAGGGAACTGGAAGACACTTGTTTTCCCCAGTGTAGTGTCTTCCGGTTTCTTTATCTCGTCCTTGAATTCGATCTCCGGCAACGCCGATCTCTTTATCATTATCGATAACAGCACCAGTACAACCGCCATGATAATATAGGGCGTGATCACCCGTCCCGCGAGTTGATCCAATAGCTGATTCCTTGTTATAGGATCGGTCGCATTCTTTACTTCCGTTTCTATATGAGTCGCATTCTTTAAAACCAGTGCTCCGAGTATAGCAGGACTAAGAATGCCCGCTACCTTGTTGCAGATGCCCATGATGCTGATGCGCTTTGCGGCGCTCTCGATGGGCCCGACGATACTGATATAAGGATTCGAGGCGGTCTGCAGCAATGCCAGGCCCGTACCTTGTACAAAGAGGCCGGTCAGGAACAACGCGAAGTTCCGCGAGTTCGCCGCGGGTATGAATATCAACGACCCTATTGCCATGACGAGCAGACCGAGCGCCATTCCATTCTTAAAACCCGTCTTCTTCAAAATGAAAGAGGAGGGGATGGCCAGGAAGAAATAGGCGAGGTAGAAGGCCGAAGTCACGAAGAATGCCTGGATATCGTTTTCCAGTTGACAGGCCAGTTTCAGGAAGGGGATCAATGAACCATTCAACCATGTTACAAATCCAAATACGAAGAACAGGATTCCAATGATGATAACGGCGTAGGTGTTTCTTTTTTGCATGGTATTCTTAACAAACGTGAATCGTGAAACGTGAATCGTGAGTCGTGAATAGCGGCCTCACTAAGCCAGCCTTTTCGAATAGCACGATACACTTGAGCATTGAATATTGTGTATTGATTATTGAATATTTAAAACAACACTCGTGCACGTTCAATTTCAACAACCTCTTCTAATGAAGTCTTATTCCCAATTCCTGTTCTCTCACTCTCTCACAACCAACTGCGATTCGAGTATGATCTTATAGTATGTCTTATTGATCGCAGGATCTTCCTTTCCTTTTTGACCCAGCAACTCGATAAGCGTTTCCGTTGCCTTTTGTCCTTGTTGATAAGGAAATTGCTCGACGGATGCAAGGGGAGGGAATGCTGTGAAGTGGCTGATCGGGAGGTTGGCGTAGCTAACAAAGCAAACGTCCTTATTGATCTTTAATTTCATCTTCCTTACCTGCTGTGCAGCATACATGGCGACATAGTCGTTGAAGGTCACGATGGCCGTTGGTTTTCTCTTGCCGGTCAGCATCTTCTCGGTTGCCGCGCAAACGCTATCATATGACAAGTCGCAATGGTACATCAGCGATGGATCATATTTCAACCTGCTCTTGGTCATTGCCTGGATATAGCCGTCCATCCTGTCCTTCGTTGCCGGAAGTTTCTCGGGACCATTGATCATCCCGATGATATGATGCCCCTTCTTGAATAGAAAATTGACGGCCTGCACCGTTCCATTGATCATATTGCAGGCCACGTAGTGAATGTTCGGGATCTTGGGTATGCGGTCGAAGAACACGACCGGGATATTATAGCGCAGCAGTGATTCGAAGTGCTCGTAGTTCGTCGTGTTCTTGGATATCGAGATCAGCAATCCATCCACGCGATGCTTCTTCATCGTCTCCATCAATTGCACTTCTTTCTCTACGCTGTCGTGCGACTGGCCAAGCAGCACCGTATAGTTGTTCTTGTGGGCTGTGTCTTCAATGCCGCTGATGGCAGACGAAAAGAATGCCTCGCTCAACTCCGGCAGGATCACCCCAATTGTAAAAGTCTTGCCTTGCTGGAAGAAGATAGCCGTCTGGTTCGGTTCGTATTGCAGTTTACTGGCGAGTTCCTGCACCCGCGTCTTCGTACGGAGCCCGATACTCGGATGATCATGTAGTGCGCGGGAAACGGTGGAGATGGAGATACCAAGTTGTTTCGCTATTTCTTTTATGGTAGGCAATAATTTTTGCATCAAGGTAATGGAAAGATAGGTGAATAATAGCGTGCAAACGTTTGACCTTATTTTGAGAGTAAGAAATGCATCAACATCCTTAAGTATGCTTAATTTTCATTTATAAGTTTACCATTTTTATATTTCATAAATGAAAAAGATCCTCCCGTTACTCCTGTTCTTCGTTCTCATCGTCCTCTCATCGACCGCTCAACAAGTGAAGAAACTGTACCAGGAAAGTGATGAGGTCATTCTCAATCCCGAAAGAGGTTTTTACATTCCTTCCGGCACAAAGGCAAGTCATTTTAATGCTTTGGAGGCCGGGCAGCTGGCGCAATACCGCAACCAGGATCAGCATCCCGGTGGTGCGAGGTACAAGTTAAGGGTATCGTTGTTGTATCGCTCGTATGAATTGGATAGCTATAAACACCAGGCATTGCCGGATACTTTCCTGGTGAAGGTGCAGCATGACTTCGATGAAGTAAGGAAGGCAGGCCTTAAGATGATCCTCCGGTTTGCCTACACTAATTCCAGCAAGGGTGGCGCCTGCAACGACGAATACAAGATATGCCCACCGTATGGTGACGCGCCGCCGGAGATAGTATTTCATCATGTAGAGCAATTAAAACCATTGCTGCAGCGCAATGCCGACGTTATAGCGGTATTCCAGGAAGGCTTC
>Ga0193753_10000078_pt1 | contig 92613 bp, 85 predicted proteins | sample H1c2metaG_FD_144925 | JGI IMG/M metagenome (GOLD analysis project Ga0193753, IMG submission 144925) | Soil microbial communities from a riparian zone of the East river system, Colorado, United States - H1c2 | ecosystem: Environmental > Terrestrial > Soil > Riparian zone | place: USA: East...
TGGCTGAGTCTGGTCTGCGAGGCCCGAATGCGAAACATCAACGGGCCACGTCGGTCGGTTGACCGACGGAATCAGGCGGTCTTGCGTCCTGCTCTGATCGCGAAAATAGCGTCTGCGACGGCCTGCTGTTCCGGCTCGGCCGCTGAGGCAACGGCGAGGACCGCGGCCGACGTCGTGCGTGCATCCTTCATGACTTCAGTCTCCGGCGCCGCGGCGTCTTTCGCAAAAGTCACCGACGGCGGGGCAAAGATCGCGACGACTTGGGAGATTCGGGTCCGCATATCGTCGAGGAGCGTGGCGATATGTGCAAGCTGCTGCGACGTGATGTCTTGAAATTGGAGATGGCTGGCCAAGTTGCCCAGTTCCTCTCGCAGCGACGCCGCCATGACGTGGCGCTCGGCGTCCGAGAGCTTCGGGGCGACGTCGAGTTTTTCGACGAGCTCAGTCGCGCGGTTGACACCGTCGAGAATGTCCGTGGTTGCCGTCTCAGTCGCCGACGTCACTTCGGCCAGGCGTCCGTGCATCAGTTGGAGTTTGTCGATGCCGCCGGCATCGAGCATCCCGGCGCTTTCACGGAAGCGCGCGACAATGCCCGCTGTCTCCGCGTAGGCGCGCAGCAATGTCCGCGACAAATCGGCGAGCCCGCCGGGTTGCGCCATCACGTGCTCGAGAAAGCCGCGTGCTTCTTGATCGAGTTCCGCCCCGGAGGCGCTGAGTTCTTCGATCGCATGATCGACGAGGCGCAGCGACGCTTCCGAATCGTAGAGCAGTTCTTGCGGCGGTCTCATGATGATTCCTTAAGCAGCCGCGCCCAAGCTCGCCAAGAGACGATCGATCTTCTCTTTGAGGACGAGAGGCGTGAAGGGTTTCAGGATGTAGTTGTTCACGCCGGCGTCAACGGCCGCGACAATGTCTTCGCGGGCGCCGCGCGTGGTGACCATGAGAATAGGAACCGACTGTCCGCACGGCGTCGCTCTCACGGCGCGCGCGAAATCGAGCCCGCTCATCGTGGGCATGTTCCAGTCGGTGATGATGAACCCGATGCTGGCGTCGAACCGTCCGAGCGCTTCGTGCCCATCACTCGCTTCGATGGCATCGGTGTACCCGATGCGTTCGAGCGCGTTGATGATGATTCGTCGCATCGTAAGCGAATCGTCGACGACGAGAAACTTCATTGGAGTGACGACCTGTGAGTGGAGCGGGTGGGAGGACTACTACAAGTCCCCGCTGTCGAGGAGTCGGCGCGCCACCGCGTCAACAACCTCCAGTGTGTCGTACGCTCCGTTCAGAACGCGGCCACGAATGGCGGTCGTCCGGGCGGAGTCGAGCGGTGATGTCGAACCGGGCTCACGAGCCGCAAGGGCGCGACCGGCGTTCGAGATCTCCACCTTGTCCGATCGGTCTGCCGAGGACGGGGTGGGTGCCACTGGACGTACCGAGTCGCGATCCGGGCTGTCGACAGGGGCGGTGCGAGCGGCGTCCGGACGCAGGGCGCCGGGGTTCTTCGGATAGATTTGCATTTGATTCCTCCACTCCTGAGTATCGGACCACCGGTCTAAACCTTTAGCGCCAGGCGAAAGTGAGTCGCCGGACGGCCTCAGGGGGCCGATTCTCCGCCGTACCACGATGCACGTAGTGACGTGATCATGTCCTTAAGATGGCTTAACTGTGCGCGATCTCCGGTGCGACCAACGTTCAATAGCTCGTTGCCGATATAGCCGTAGAGAGCCGCCAGGCGGGGGACCAACTCGCCACCATGTTTGTAATCCAGACTGTAGAGCAGATCGAACACGATCCCTGACGCGTCCTCGAGATGGCCGCTTCGACCCGCCGTATCGCCGTTCTCGAGCTCACGCTCCGCCCGGGCCAGCTTGCTGAGAAGCAGGTCATACTGTTCCGGGACGTGCGTGTCGATGAAGCTCCCCACAACAGGCTTGTCCCTCAATACGCTCGGCGGTCGCCGGTCTCCGGCATCGTGTTCCATTTGCGGATGGCCCATTTCTCTCAGCCGGTGATCGAAATGGTCAACGGCCGCTGGAGCTTCGACGTCAATCCGTACTGGTTGGCGACGGAGTCTGGACGACCATTGCGTTGAATCGCACTGGACAAGCGATCGCGCTCTCGGCGAGTCTGTGTTGCCAGTTGGTCGTGAGACTCGAGCGCACCAGCCGCGGCTCGCGCTATCTCGGCGAGCAATTGCGCGGTGGCTGGATCGGCTTCGGTCGAGGTCGCGCCGTTGCTACCGCGCTCGTGCGCGAGCGCCTCCACGACGGCGTCGAGCATGGCCAGCGTGTGATCGCGGCCCGCTACGGCGGTGAGAAACTCCTCGCTATTGTCTTGGCCGAGCGCGCGCAGCGCAATCTCCGCCTGCTCTTCGAGCTCGCGGAGCAGACGTTTGGCTGCCTCAATATGCGGCGCGATAGCGCTCGTCCCAGCGCTCGACATCAGGCCGCGGGTACCCGCGCCACGTTGGCGGCGGACTCAAATGCGCCACGGAGCTCCGCAACGATGTTGATGATTTGATCGAGGCGCTTCGCGTTGGGGTTCTTCGCCTCATCCATCAGCACGCCATACACGAAGCCGTAGATCGCGCGCAGGTTCTCGCCCAGCTCTCCACCCTTCGCCACGTCCAGCGAGGTGAGAAGCTCCATGAGGCCGGCGCGCGAACGGGTCAGCGCGTCCAGACGCACCTCGAGGTTGTGCGCCTCAGCGGCCGTGCGAGCGCGATGCAGATTCGCGAGCACGTGGTCGAAGACCAGGACAACGAGGCGTGCCGGCGACGCGGTCATCACTTCGCGCTCGCGATAGGCGCTGGCCGCCTTCGAGTAATTTGAGTAGCTCATACCTTAACTATCGGCTCAGTTGTTGTTGCTCTGAAGCGAGTTCATCGCATTGAGTTGTTGTGTGAGCCATTGTCCCTGCGCCTGGAGCTTGGACAGAGCGGTTTCCATCGCGGTGAACTGCTTCGTGAGCGCCGCACGACGAGCGTCGAGACGGGTCTGAATGGTCGTCTGGCGTTCGGTAAGCGAATCGATGTCCGACTGAAGCGTCGCGGCCTGCTGGCCGGCGATGCCGTTGGTCGCGCTGATTTGATCGGCGATGCGTCCGGCCAATCCGGCGATGCCGACCGCGAAGTCAACGTGTCCCGTCGCGCTGTTGAGCGTTCCTGCATAGCGCATGGCCAGCCCCGCCACCGGCGATCCCACGGCTCCCGTCAGCAGTTGCCCGTTGCCGGTGGCCGCATAGACGGTGGCACCGACGCTGAAACTTCCTTGGACGTCGAGACCGTTGCGGGTCGTGCCCGCTATGAGGCCAAGGACGTTCGCCATATCGGTCGTCGAGACGTCGGACGTAAAACTCGTCGTGATGCTCGGAGAGCTACCGTAGTCGAGCGACGTGATCGTGAGCGCGCCGTTGACGTTCGTCGCGCTGAGGCGAACGCCCTGCGTGCGGAACGCGGTGTTCAGCTTGTCGGCGACCGTGTCCGGAGTGTCTCCGTTCACGACTGCGATGCTGCCTGCTTTGCCCGAGACGGAATCGCGGATCGTAAGCGTGTCGCCCAGCGCGCCGGCGTAGACGAAATTCGCGGCAGTGCTGGTAAACGACGGCCGTGTGGCCGCCTGCGTGATACTGATGTCGTACGCGCCGCTCGCCGGATGCGAATCCGCCGAGATGTAGCTGAAATCCGCGCTCGACGTGGCGCCGTTCGTTTGGAACAGGTTCTTGACCGCGTCCGGATTCTTCGCGAGTGCGGCACCCAATACATCGGTGTCGATCGTGAGCTTGCCCGTCCGGTCGAGCGCCACACCCACGAGCGCTGCGCTACTGTACGCGCTACCGGGTGCGAGGCCCGCCACCGACGTGAGTAGTCCGCTCTTGAGGGTGTTGAACGACTGGCGCACCGCACCATTGAACGCGAGGTCGCCGCCGGATGCCGTCGACGACGTGACGAACGATTGCACTGCGTTGTAGGCGGAGGCGAAGTTCTGCAATGCCTGAATCGTGCGCGACGTATCGCGGGACACGACAACCGGAATCGTCGTGCCGACTTCGGCCTGCTGGATGTTGAGCGTCACGCCGGGAATGGCGTCGCTGATTGTATTACTGCTGCGGGTCACGATCGCGCCATTCACCAGCAATCGCGTGTCAGCGCCCGCAACGAGCTCGCGCTGCCGCCCGAGCGTCGTGATGCCGCTGGCGCCGAAGGCCAGAGTGCCGCCGCCGGCATTGTCTGTAGACAGCGAGAACGAGAGGCCTGAATCACCGCCAGCTTCGTCGGTCAGCTGAATCATTCCGCCTACGATCGACGCGCTAACGGCGCGCGTCGGCGAACTGAACGCCGTTGAGATATCGCTCAACAAACTGTCCACGGTGTCGGAAGCGCCGATCGTTTTGCTGAATGATACTTTTGTCACGCCGTCGGCCTTGGTGCCGTTGATCGTGAACGTATCGCCAACCTGCGCGCCACTGCCGCCCGCGAGCTTCAGCCCGGCGAGAAGACTCGATCCGTTCGCGGTCGCACTGGTGATGTCTTGCAGCAGGTTGGACGTGGCGACTTGCTGCTTCACGAGGCCCGTAGTGCCGCGCGTGAGTCCGAGGATGTCGAGAATCGGCTGCGACGAAGGTGACGCAGTCGAAGCGACGGTGCCCGAGATCTTGAGGCGAAAGGTGTCGACGCCCGCATTGTTCGTGATCGTCTCGATCGACGCGGTGTTCGGCGACTGCGCATTGATCATCGCGGCGATGTCAGCCAGGCTGTGGTTCTGTACGTCAATCGTGACCGTGCGTCCGTTGACCGTGATCGATCCCGGTTGGGGAAATGCCGACACTCCCGTGGCCATTGTCGCGATCTTGCCGGACTGACTGCCGAAGGTCGCGCTACGTACGGCGCCATCGGAGCCGATGTTGGACCTCGTGCCATCGATGAACCCGAGCTGCGTCAGGACGCTGGGGTCGCTCGCGGTGGCGCGGGCGTCGCGGATGTCCACGCCGTTTGCGCCACCGACATCGCTCGTCAGCACGAGGCGCGCATTGGCGCTGCCGGTGTGCAGAATCGACGCGGAGACGTTCGTCCGCGCATCTCCGGTATCGAGCGCGTTGATTTTGTCGCGAAGGGTATTCAGCGAATCGGTATTGGTCAGCGTGACAACCTTGCCGGCGACAACAAACTGACCGCTCACGCCAAGGGCTGCACTCGCGTCGCTTACGACGTTGCCGCTCAGTTGCTGCGCGGCCGCCGTGCCAAGTACCTGAACGCCATACGTTCCCGCGACCGCGCCCGTCGTGGTCGTGGCGCTAAGCAGGGTGCGTCCGGTGGTTCCGCTGTTGGAGACGGACGCCGACAGTCCGCCGAACGCCGAACCATCAGCAAGCACGCTGGCCGTCGACAACAACGTGCCAGACAAGCTCCCATAGTTCGACCACGCGCTGAGCGTCTTCGTCTCGGCGGCAGCTTTGTCTTTGACGGGCTGGAGTTCGTTCGCGGTATCGACCTGCATGAGCTGGTCGATGATGTCCTGCCACTTGATACCGCTGGCAAGCCCTTGAACGCTTGTGATTGGATTGCTCATGGATACACCTGGAAGCGATACGCTGACTTAGTCAGAGTATCGGCGCCTCTCCCCCAAAGCCGAAGCTCCCGGAGGCCTTCGGACCACTTTGGTCCGACGCCTCCGGGAGTTGTTTCGGGCTTTGCGATACTACTTGAGCAGCTGCAGGACACCCGCGCCGAGCTGGTTCGCCTGAGCCAACATCGCCGTACCGGCCTGGCTGAGGATCTGGTTCTTCGTGAACATCGTCATTTCGGACGCCATGTCCACGTCTTTGATGACCGAGTTGGCCGCGGTGAAGTTCTCAATCGCGGTCTTTACGTTCGCGTTGGCGTAGGTGATACGGTTTTCAGCCGCACCGATGGCGCCGATCGCCGTACCAACCGTTCCGATCGCGGTATCGATCGTGGCAAGCGCTGCCTGCGCGCCGGCTGCGGTCGAAAGGTTCACCGCCGTGGTGGTGACGCCGAGCGTCGCCGCCGTGAGGTCAACCGTGCTCAAGCTGACCAAGTCGTTCGTCGAGTACGACTGCGACGAGCTGACGAGATACTGCGCCGTGCGTGTTCCGCTCTGCACGATCGAGTTCAGTCCACCGTTGACGTCCGTCTTGAGGCCGGAGACAGTGGCCGTGGCGCTCAGGTTGACCGTGAGACCGAAGGTCGTGAAGCCCATCGCCTGGCTCGCGGCGCTCGCGTTGATGTTGATCGACTGCGTCAGCGCGTTACCCGACGTATCCGTGCCGGACAGCGTGAGCTTGTCGGCTTCGGTGACGCCCAACGACTTACCCTGGAACAGCGCGGCGGTGTTCGTCGACGCCTGGACCGTGATGCCGTAGGTCGTGAAGGCCATGCTCTGCGAGGTGCCGTTGTCGGCGAGGGACGCAGTCTGAAGAACCTTGCCGCCACCGGTGAGGCCGACGGTGTAGTTCTGCGTGACCTTGAAATCCTTCGTGTTCAACGCGGTGATGTCCTGCGCCTGCGTGAGCGAGCCGCTCAGCGTCAGCGTGACACCGTTGACTGCGACCGTCGTGGCGCCGGCGGCAATCGTCTGCGTGGTGCCGACCTGCGCGTTGCTGGAGTCGAGCAGCTTGACGTCGACGTTCGAGCCGCCGTTGGCGACCGCCGTGAAGTGGTACGTCGCACCAGCGATGAGTGAGCCAGAACCGGAAGCCGTGTTGTCGAAGGCGATCGCGGAGACATCCGTGCCGTCCACGACGTAGGTGCCGCCCGTGCTAACCGCGGTCGACGTGTTGAACGTGCTGCTGAAGAGCACCGGAGCTGTCGTCAACGTATCGGCGGTCGCCTGGTTCGAAACCGCGACAACTGAGCCAGCCACGCCGGTCACGCCTGTGCCGATCGTGTTGCCGACCTTGGAGACTGCGCCAGTGATGTTGCCCTGTACCGTCTGCAAGGTGCCGGCGTTCGACACAACTACGCTGCCGATGTTGCCGCTGCCGTTGATCGTCGACGCGGCGTTGTTCACAGCGCCACCGTTGTTGACCTTGCTGCCGTAGGTGCCGTTCAACAGTGCGGCGCCCTGGAACTTCGTGGTGCTGACGATACGATCGAGTTCGCTCGACAACGTGCCGAACTCGCTGTTGATCTTGGTGCGGGCGCCTGCGTCAACAGAGTCCGACGCGGCCTGCGCGGCGAGCTCTTTCATACGCTCGAGGATCGAGCTGACGTTCTGTGACGCGCCGTCCATGATCTGCAGCACCGAGCCCGCCTGTTCCGCGTTGCGTGACGCTTGCGTCATCGCGCGAATGTCGGCATTCAGCTGGTTGGAAATGCCAAGACCGGCTGCATCGTCACCAGCTTTGTTGATGCGGAAGCCGGACGACAGCTTCTCCATCGAGCTGGAAACGGCATCCTGAACTTTGTTCAGGTTGCCGAGGGCGGTAAGGGCGCTGATGTTCGTGTTGATACGCATTGCTGTGTTCCTCCGTGAACTTTTACTTGGAGCGTCCGTGCTCCACTACGACTGGCGGATTCGCCGTCGCTGTGTTCATTATCGGCGCACCTTCCGGCGACTTTAACGCCGATTCGCCGGCGGGTCGCCGAATCAGGCAACGAGGAGCGAAAGGTCGACTGGCCGACGTACGCTGAACTGATCGTCGCCCGTGACCAACTGCTTCGCGCAACGCGTCTTGAAGTTGATGACGATCGGCGCTTGCAGATTCACCGTGGGTGCGAGGCCACGATCGGCCGGCAACGTCACCACAGCCAGCAATCCGATGTCCGAAAGCTCAGCGGACCCGAGTTCGACGATCTGCGAGGGCTGTACGTCGAGTGAATAGCCGGAATCAATGAGGAACGGATCCACCAGCAAGAACACGAGCGTCGGATACTCGGCGGATTGGAGCCAGTAGAGCCTTTCGCGCTCGCCGCGGAGCAGCGCGAACCGCCTGCATTCGGGAAAGCCGAGCATGCCGGCGGGAAAGGTCAACACGTCGGTGGCTCGAACCTGCAGTTCCCCCAACAGGTTGGAGCGAAGCGTGGTGATACCGGGATCGGCGGGGATCAAGTTCAGGTTCCTCATTTCAGATAGTCTACGAGACTCGGACCGCCCGTGACCTTGGACGTTGCCAGGAGAGCAGCTTGATAGGCGAGCTGGCGATTCGTCAGCTCGGTCATCGCTGTCTCGATGTCAATGTCTTCGAGATTCGATTTGAAGGTGGTGAGATTCGTATTGAGTGCGGTCAGGTTCTCGCCGACGCTGCTCAGCCGATTCGCCATCGCCCCGGTATCGCCGACGACGGTCTGTACGGAGCTGAATGCCGTGTCGAGTTTCGTGAGCGCGGTCGAGAGGATACTCGGGACAGCGCCGGCGTTCGGACCCAGCGCGCGCGACATATCCCGAACGGCGTCAAGAACACCGGTGTCGAGGAATACTTGCTTGCCGTCGTGCGTCGGAGCGGCCGTCTGCCCATCGGCGATAGCGATCGAACGCTGGCCAGTCGGATTCGTGCTGGTGAAGTCGAGCGTCGCGCCACTGCCCGTCGCAGCAAATGGCGGCGTGGTGCTCTGTTCGCCCCCGAACAGATACTCGCTGCCAAACTTGGTGTTGCCGAGTTGGACGATCTGTTGGAAGATCTGTGTGACTTCGGTGTTGGCAGCGGCGCGAGTTTGGGCGGTCGCGGTGTCGCCCGACTGCGAAATGCCGAGCTGCTTGACGCGAGTGACGAGGTCTCCCAGCTGCTGGAGTACGCTGTCCTCAACATCGACACGGCTCGAAGCGCGTTTCACGTTGGTGCGATACTGCTCGAGCGCGCGGAGCGAGCTGCCGGACTTCATGACGCCCATCGCGGCAGCGGGATCGTCAGACGCCGCGGTGAGACGCTTACCGAGCGTCACTTGCTCCTGCGCTTTTTGCAGCGCGGCCATGTTCGATTGAAGGCCGGCCATTTGCTGGGCCGCCATCATGTTGCTGGTGATTCGCATAACTGCCAGGAAATCAGGAAAAGGAAAGTGCGAAACGCAGCGCGGAAGGAGCCCCCCTCTGCGGACGGTTGCGGCGTCCGATTGGCAACCGGCGGATGCTGGTGCCTGTCTCCCAACCGGCAGCACCACCCCGGCAGCGCCACCCCCGCAACAGACCCGGGCAACCCACCCGGCAAAAGTTGCCTCCGAGCGGATCCACGCGTCTATTGCGAGTATCGGCACCACCTGGCGGCCACTTGAGTCGCCATCCCAAAACAATTCAATGGCAACGATCTTATGTCTCGATGACGAGCCGGCGATCGGGCTAATCCTCCAGGATACGCTCGAGCGCGCAGGTCATCAGACAGTTTCCGCCCACAACGTGCCACAAGCGTTGCAGGCCTTAGCGCGGGAGCCCGTGGACCTGATAATCTCTGATTATCGGATGCCAGGGCTCACGGGCCTCGAGTTTCTCGCACTTCTCCGGCAAGAGGGGTACGAGACGCCGTTGATCATGCTCACCGGGTACGGGAGCATCGAACACGCCGTCGCCGCGATCAAAGCGGGCGCCATAGACTACATCACCAAGCCTGTTCGCCCCGAGCAACTCGAGCTCGCGGTCAATCAAGCGCTGGAAGTGGTCCGTCTCCGCCGCGACAACGACCGGCTTCGCCGCGAAGTCATGGAATTCCGCAGCGAACGCCAAATCATCGGCGAAAGCGCGGCAATTCGCCGAGTGCTGCAGACGGTAGCGACGGCGGCGCCGACGCGCGCGACTGTGCTGCTCGAGGGCGAATCAGGCACGGGAAAGGAGTTGTTTGCCAGAAACATCCACGCACAGAGCGAGCGCCGCGACGGTCCGTTCATCAAACTGAATTGCGCCGCGCTGCCGGAAGGTCTCATCGAAAGCGCGCTTTTCGGTCACGAGAAGGGCGCGTTCACCGGCGCCATCAAGCGCGTGGAAGGAGCGTTCGAACGGGCGAACGGCGGCACGCTCCTCCTCGACGAAATCTCGGAGATGCGTCTCGATCTCCAGGCGAAGCTCCTTCGCGTGCTGCAAGAGCAGGAATTCGAGCGCGTTGGCGGCTCGACGGCGATCAAGGTCGACGTGCGGATCGTTGCGACGACCAATCGCGACCTCGCGGTCTTCGCCGCCGCCGGTCATTTCCGGCAAGACCTCTACTATAGATTGAGCGTCATTCCGGTTCGGATCCCGCCGCTGCGTGAGCGAAAAGAGGACATCCCGCTGCTCGCCTACCGTTTCGCGAGTCATTACGCGCAGGAGATCGGCAAGGAGATCAAAGGAATCTCGCCGCAGGCGATCGGCCTGTTACAGCAATACGATTGGCCGGGTAACGTCCGCGAGCTGCAACATGCAGTGGAACGGGCTGTGATTCTGACGAGCGAGCCCACGCTGCCGGTGGGCGCGTTCGACGGACAACGGTTTGGATTGAGCGGTGCCTGGAGCGGCCCGACTCCGGCGCGCATCGCCAACGACTTTCTTCCGATGCAGGGCAGTGGAGTCGCCACGATGGCCATTCCCGAGGGCGCGGTCGTTCTGACGTCGCTCAACGTGAATGAGGCCGAGGCGAAGCTCATCGAGCGGGCCTTAGAGGTGTCGAACGGGAATCGAACGCGCGCGGCGGAATTGCTGGGCATCAGTGTCCGGACATTGCGCAATAAGCTCAACGGCGCGAAGAACGACGGCGATCGAACGGGAGTCCAGGCCGACTGACGCCGCGGGCCGAAACCGGCGCTGACCGGCAAACGCTTCCGGCCGGTCTTTCCACCGGAATGACCCGGCAGTTCTTTCCCTACTGGACCTTTTTGCCGCGTTGAGTCCGATTGCCGATGCGCACGGTGAGGCGCAACATGTAACGTTGTAATACGTTGTCGAACAATAGCTTAAGACGATGGCGCCCCCTGAAACTGGGCGCCTTTTTCGTTCGTGCCAGCCTGGTCCGCGGCCTGCCTTTGCTGAGTCCCGTAGAACACAGATTCTCCCGCCTAGTTGGACCCAACAACAACACGTCCACCGGACCTCGCTCCCATGCTCTTCGGCATCATCGGGCGCACGACTAACGCCAACGACCTGAAGGATGCGCTCGATCTGAGCACGATGCGGACGCGCGCCATTTCGAGCCGCGTCGCTCAGGCATCGCTCAACGGCAATGGCTTCGCGCTCCCGATCGATCCCGTGACCGGCAAGCCGGCCGAGGGCGCCGAGGTGGACCTCGAAGCAGAAATGACCGGCCTCGCCGACGAACAGGTGCGATACGAAGCGACCGAGAAGCTCTTGGAAAAGATGTACGCGCAGCTGCGCACGAGCATCAAGTAGCTCACCGACACCGGCTAACCAATGACGATCCCTCCGCTGCTCTCGATGTTCCCCACCTCACCGCAACGCTCCGAAGCCCCGCGCCCGATGTTCAGCACGTTGGCCGTGGCGTCGAGTGGGTTGTCGGCACAGCGAGCGCGGATGGACATCATTGCCCAGAACCTCGCGAACGCCGAGACGACCAAGACGCCGCAGGGCGGACCGTACCAGCGTCGCGTCGTCAATCTCGAAGCGATCGAGCCGACCTTCACAACGTCCACAACGTTGATCGCGCCGACCGGCGCAACGACGACGAGCAACCTTCTCAACGCTTCGCCCGCCGCCGCCAGCATGCTCGGCGTGCCGAGCCAGATGTTGATGCCCATGCTCTCGCCAATGGGCATGGTCGATGACACGGGCGGCGTTCGCGTCGCCTCGATCGGCGTCGACAAGACCGAGGGTCCGATGATCTACAACCCCGGCAGCCCGGACGCGAACGAGAACGGCTACGTGAAGATGCCGAACGTGAACATGACCGAAGAGTTGATGGACCTGATGAACTCCCGCCGGCTCTATGAGGCCAACGCGACCGTGTTTCAAGTCGCGCGCGCCATGCTGCACAAAGCCATCGATATCTAACTAGCGATATAAAATGAGTATTTACGGAGTAGGCAACTCGAATTTCCCGCGCACGCCGGCGCAGCTTCCCGTTCGCGACAACACGCGGCCGGCCGGTCAGCCGGCAGTGCCGGCGACGCCGACACCCGCGCAGCTCATTCAGCAGTCGCCCGCGATCGCAAAGCCGGCGCAAGCTGTTCCCGCCGAAGCACCAGCGGGAACGGATCCGGCGCTTTGGAGCGTGCTGTCCGGCGAAGAGCGCGCCTTCTTCGCGAAAGCCGGTGCGATGGGTCCGTTGACCTACGGACGCGCCTTCCAGGACATGAAGAGCACGCAGCTGCCCGCTTCACGCGGCGGCCGATTGGACATCAAGGTCTGACATGACCGCTCCCATCGGTGGACTCGGCGGGCCCGGTCCGAAACGCATTGGACTCGACATCGCCGGCGAAGGCGGAATTGGACGTTCGAAGCTGTCGCCAACCGATGGTCCTTCATTCGGCGACACACTCAAGCGCGCACTCGGTGAAGTCTCGTCGGCGCAGGACAAGTCGCAGGATTCCATTCAGCGCTTCGTTCGCGGTGAGCCGGTCGAGTTGCATCAAGTGATGGCGGCGGCGGAAGAAGCGCAGATCTCGCTCGAGATGTTGGTCGAGCTGCGGAACAAGCTGACGGATGCCTACAAGGCCGTCATCAACATGTCCTGACCTCAGCGAACACTCTCCGCTTTCCTGACTCTTCGAATTCATGTTTGACTTTCTTGCTCCCCTCTTCGACCGCGTCGGCGGATCGCGTCGTGCCTTCATCATCGTTGTTGGTGTGGCGGCGGCGGGACTCATCTTCGTAGTCGCCCAATGGGCCGCTGCTCCCACGTGGGTGCCGGCGTTCGTCGGCGTTCCGCTCGAGAGCGTGACGGCGATGTCCGACAAGCTCGATCAGGCCGGCGTGAAGTTCAAACTCGAACGCGGCGGCGCAGACATCATGGTTGCGGCAAGCGACCTCGCGAAGGCGCGGGTCGCGCTCGCCAAGGGCGGCATGCCGATGTCTGGCCGGCCGGGACTCGAGCTGTTCGACCAGCCGTCGTGGGGTATGACGGATTTCACACAGCGTATCAACTACCGCCGCGCACTCGAAGGAGAGCTCGAGCGCGTGGTGAGCAAGATGCGCGGCATCGAGTCGGCGCAAGTCCACCTCGTGTTGCACGAGACCGACGGTTTCGCCACGCAGGATCGCCCGACCGAAGCCAGCGTCGTTCTCAAACTGAAAGGCGAGGCCGATCCCGACGTCGTGAAAGGCATCGCGCATCTCGTCGCGTCCAGCGTCGAAGGTCTTACCAGTGAGCACGTCACCATCGTCAACGATTCGGGCCGCATGTTGTCCGAGGCCATCGAAGCGTCGTCGCTCACCGGGTTGAGCAGCCGTCAGCTCGCCATGCAGCGTGAGATCGAAGACTACCTTCGCACGAAAGCAGAGAAGATCGTGGCGCAGATGGTCGGCTCGAACAACCTCCGCGTGCAGGTCTCCGCCGCGATGAGCTTCGACCGGCTCGAGCGCACCACCGCCTCCGTCGATCCCGAAAAGCAAGTCGTCGCCGCCGAGCAGAAGGCGGAGATCGTTCCAGGTGCAGCAGGCGGCGCCGGCCAGAGCAACACGGCAACCTCATACGAGAATACTCGCAGCACCGAAAGCTTTGTCGCCGCGCCCGGCGCTATCAAGCGCCTCACCGTCGCGGTGCTCGTGGCCGATCAGGCGCCGCCGGCCGGAAGCAAGGCAGCACCGACGCCGCGCACGCAGGCGCAGCTCGATCAAATCAAAACGCTCGTACGCAGCGCCCTCGGCGCGGACAGCACGCGTGGCGACGTCGTTTCCGTCATCAGCGGCAGCTTCGCACCGGTTGCTGTGGCGCCGGCCGAAGTCGCGAAGACCGATCTCGCCACCGTTGTGCAGACCGCGCAACGCCCGCTCCTCGGCATCATCGGCCTCGCGCTGATCATCGTGGTCGCGCTCATCAGCTTGAAGTCGCTCAAAACGGCAAAGACAACGGGAACGGCGCCGGTCATGGCGCTCCAGCGCGGCGAAATGGTGCAACAACACGCTGGACTTGCGCATAACCCGCCGATGCAAGTGCAAATGCCGACGAACACCATGCGTGATCGTGTGAACTCGACGATCGAGCAACAGCCCGACGTCGCGGCGCGCGTCGTACGGGCCTGGCTGAAGGAGGCCTAAACCATGGCCCAGCACACGCTCGCGCGCACACACCAGCTGGACCAGCTCAGCGGCAGCCAGAAGGTTGCCATTCTCTGCATGGTCCTCGGCTCGGAGTCGGCGTCGCTGATCACACAGAAGCTCGCGCAGGAAGAAGTCGAGCAAATCTCATTCGAGATCGCTCGCATGGACCGCGTGAGCAGCGAAGCGACCGACGCCGTGTTGTCCGAATGGCTCGACGTGATGTTGGCGAACGACTCGATCGCCGCCGGCGGTATCGAGTTCGCGCGCGAAGTGTTGGAGCGCGCCTTCGGCGCGCAGAAATCACAAGCGATGCTCAAGCGCATTCAGGCGCAGATCTCCGAAAAGGCAGGTCTGCACCGTTTGCGCAACGCCGATCCACAGCAACTCGGCAACATGCTGCGCGGCGAGCATCCTCAGACTGTTGCGCTGATTCTCGCGCACTTGGAAGCGCCGCACACCGCGGGCGTTCTCAAAGAGCTCGACCCCAGCTTTGGGGCCGAGGTCGTTTTGCGCATGGCGCGCATGGAAAAAGTGTCGCCCGACATGCTCGTGCTGATCGAGCGCTCGATCCTTACCGAGACCGATCTTGCGCCGGCGGGATTGTCGACCTCCGGTGGACCGGCCGTCGTGGCCGAAGTGCTCAACCTCGTCGCGCCGTCACTGGAAAAGGCGATCATGCGCGGCGTCGAAGAGCGCGATCCCGCACTCTGCGAGCAGATTCGCAACCTCATGTTCGTGTTCGAGGATGTGGTCAGTCTCGACGACCGTTCGCTCCAACGCCTTCTGCGCGAGATCGACGTCAAGGAGCTCGCGCTGGCGCTCAAGTCGGCGAGCAACGAAGTCAAGAACAAGATCATGGGCAGCATGTCGCAACGTGCTTCGGCCGCGCTCAAGGAAGAGATGGAGATGCTCGGACCGGCGCGGAAACGCGATATCGAATCCGCGCAGACGGCGATCGTCGCGATGATCAGAAAACTCGAAGACGCCGGCGAGATCGTTGTTGGCGGAGGCGCAGATGACCTCGTCGTTTAGAGCGACGGGTCAGGCCTCCGTGCGGGCGACGCCCGCGGCGCAGGTCCAGACGGCAGGGGCGTGGGCACCGCTCGAGCTGTCGATGACCAGTTCAACGACGGCAGCCGCGCCGGCCACGCGCGCGGTCAACGACGCACTGACTGCGGCAGAACGCGCGAGTTTGATCGACGAGGGATATGCGCGCGGCCTCGCCGATGGAGAGAAGAAGGCGCTCGCTGCCGGCCAGGCGCGCGTGGCCGGGGCCCTCACGGTGCTCGAGGCGGCAAGCGAGAAGTTAAACGACCTCATTGTTCTCGCGCCCGGAATCGTCGAAGAGAACATCACGGCGTTGGCGATCATTGTCGCGCGTCAGATCGTCGCGCACGAAGTGGTCGTCGACCGCACGATCGTCGCCGATCTCGTTCGCCGCGCACTCACCGAATTTCCAATCGAACAGGCCGTGCGCATTCGCGTGCACCCGGTCGATTTGTCGTTGCTGACTATCGGCGACGCCAGTCACGACGTGGCGCCGATCACCGGCAAGCGCGACGTAACGTGGGTGGCTGATCCACACATCACACGCGGCGGAGTTCTCCTCGAAGGTCGCGATCGTATCGTCGACGGCCGCGTGGACTCGGGCCTCGAGCGCGCGTACCGTCGCATGGCGCAAGTCGATGCTTCGTAATCGCCTCGCGGCGCGCATCGGCGACTTGCCGCGCACGAATCGTCTGGGACGCGTGACGCGCGTCGTGGGTCTCGTCATCGAAGCCGCGGGCATCGATGTCGGGCTCTCCGAACTGTGCCGCGTCACCAGCCTGTCCGAGGCGAAGTCGGTGCTCGCCGAAGTCGTTGGCTTTCACGAGCGCGGCGTATTGTTGATGCCCCTCGGTGATATCGACGGCTTGCATCCCGGATCGAGCGTCACTCCGCTCGGCCGCAGCTTCGGCGTGGATGTCGGTCCTGGACTGCTCGGCCGCGTATTGAACGGCCTTGGCCATCCGATCGACAGCAAAGGCCCGATCGAACATGCGCAGCGCATGCCGTTGTCTGCCGAACCGCCGCATCCGCTGCAACGGCAGATCATCACCGAGCCGATGGAAACCGGCGTTCGCGCCATCGATGGAATGCTGACCTTCGGACGCGGACAGCGCGTCGGCATCTTCTCCGGATCGGGCGTCGGCAAGAGCACGCTGCTCGGCATGATCGCTCGACAGGCAAAGGCCGACGTCAACGTCATCGCCCTGCTCGGCGAACGCGGTCGCGAGGTGCGTGACTTCATTGAAAACTCCCTCGGCACCGAAGGGCTGGCGCGTTCCGTGATTGTCGTCGCCACCGGTGACCAGGCAGCGCTCGTCCGCGCTCGCGGAGCGCTCGTCGCAACATCGATCGCCGAATATTTTCGCAATCAGGGCAAAGAAGTGTTGCTGATGGTGGATTCGATCACGCGTGTCGCCATGGCGTGGCGCGAGATCGGACTGGCCGTTGGCGAGCCGCCGACAACGAAGGGATATCCGCCGTCAGTCTTCGCGTCGCTGCCACGTTTGTTGGAGCGTGCCGGAACGGACGAACATGGAAGCATCACGGGGATCTACACCGTGCTGGTGGACGGTGACGATTTCAACGAGCCGATCGCCGACGCAAGCCGGTCGATCCTCGATGGGCACATTGTGCTCACGCGCAAGCTCGCCGCCGCCGGCCACTATCCGTCGATTGACATTCTCGAAAGCAAGAGTCGCGTGCGCGATCACGTGATCACACCCGAGCAGCGTGCAGCGGCCAACGCGGTGGCGCGGCTGGAATCGTCGTACCGCGACAAGGAAGATCTCATTCTCGTCGGCGCGTATCACGAAGGCAGTGATCGCGGCGTCGACGCGGCGCTCAGGCTGCGCCCGCAGTTGTTGGATTTTCTACAGCAGTTGCCGGAGGAGAGCACCGCATTCGACACGTCGAGACGTGCGCTCGTCTCGCTCGCGCAACAGATCGATCAAACGACGAGGAGGTCGTAATGAGCGCGTTCAAGTTCCGTCTTCAGCAGGTACTGGAGCTTCGCGAGCAACATGAGAAGCAGGTCGCCGCCAAGTTGGCCGAGGCGGAGTCTGCGGCTGATGAGGCGCGCGTTGCCCAAAAGGCCCTGGAGTCGATTCGTCAGAGCGGATCGCAAGCGTTGCGCACCGCGCACGCGAGCGAGCCGACGATCGGTCAGCTCAAGACGATCGGCTATGTGATTGAACAGCTGAACCACCATATCGTCGACGCGCAATCGCGTGTGGACGTGGCCGAGCAACTCGTGACACAAGCGCGGACGAATCTCACGTCGGCGCTGCAGGCACGTCGCGTACTGAGCAAGCTGCGCGACCGACATTTCGCAACCTGGCGCTCCGAAGACAACGCACAGGAACTGAGACAGATGGATGAGCTCGCGCTCACCCGGTTTACGCGCCGCGAAGGCGGCAATGGCAATGGAGCCGTCAGCGCATGAAGCCCGTTCTCGTTTTGATCATCACGTTCGTCGTCGCGATGGCAGGCACTGCCGGCGTGAAGGTCGCGCTCGCGAAGCCCGGACATGCAGCACCGGGATCCGACTCGAGTGCGGTCGGCAAGGATACGACGCATACCGATACCGCAATCGTGGAATCGGGCACGCCGATCACCGCGCCGGCCGACTCTGCGCGTCCGCCGACACCAGTTGTCGACACGGCGAAGATTGTCGCTGCTGCACTCGCGGCCGCAATGACTCCGTCGGCCCTGACGCCCGAGACCAAGACACCTCCCGGCCCCAAGCCGCGTGCCGGTGCCGTCGTCGCTCCGACAACGGCTACAACGGCTACAGCCGCTACAACAGCAACGACGACTGCGCCGGCGGCGACGACGACGAAACTGCAGACGGTCCCAGCGCTCAAGACGCCGCCCACTGCGCCAACGCTGCCGCCGGTAGCCGCCGCGACCGACACCGCTACGCAAGCGTCCGAACGACGCGTCGCAAAAGTCTTCACGTCGATGGACGCGAAGCAGGCGGCGAAGGTCCTCGAGCACATGAGCGATAGCGACGTTCACATCATTCTCGGGTACGTCGGTCCGCGTCAAGCGGCATCGATTCTCGCCGCTCTTCCACCTGAACGCGTCGCGAAGTTGAGCAAACTCGCAATGCAAGGTAAGAAATCGTGACCATCCACTCGACTGGCATGTCGCTCGCCGCCGTGCTCGACCACACGAACGCTCGCGACACACGGAACACCGACGAGCGCGGACGCGATCCGTTCGCCGCCGTCATGGCCGGCGCACTGCACACGCACGCGCCCAAGCCGATGCACGCGAAGCCGAAGGAAGGCACGTCGGAGCTGGATGCGCCCGACGAATCATCCGAGGCGGAAGATGCCAAACGCACGAGCGGCACGAGCGGCACGAAGGCCGCGAAGGATGCCAAGGATGCAAGAGCCGCAAAAGCCGCGGCCGATAGGGCCGATAGGTTCGATGCTGCATCTACGTCGAACGAAGTCGACCGATCGCTTGCCGCGCTCGATCCTGCGCTGCAGGCAAAGCTCGCGCGAGTGATGGCACGCATGCGCGAGGAGACTGGTCAGGATGTGAAGGTGACGGAGACGTATCGAAATCAGTCGCGCCAGGACGCGCTGTTCGCGCAAGGCCGCCAAACGGGTGGTCCCGTCGTGACATGGACGCAGAATTCGAAACACACACAAGGGCGCGCAGTCGACGTGATGTTGGACGGCGCGTCGGCAACACCGGACGCGTATGCGATTCTGCAGCGCATCGCGAAAGAAGAAGGGCTTCGCACGTTGGGCGCGCGCGATCCCGGCCATCTCGAGTTGCCGAGCACCACAGGCAACGGCGGCTCCAGCGCGGCAAACGATACGACACCGAAAATCCCCGCCGCGCCCGCTGACGCGACAGGCCCGGGGCTGGTGTCCATCGCTCGCCTCGCGCAGCTGGCAGAGGTGTCGCAAGTGTCGACGGCGAAAGTTGCTCGGCCGGCTCAAGTCGCGCGTGTCGCGAGCGTCGGACAACCGGGCGTCGCGGGGGCGCTTCCCAAAGGTGCTCCGAACGCACAAGGCGCGCATTCGCAGTTCGGAGGCGCGGATACCGGGAGTCAACGGTTCGGCGCAGACAGCGGCAAGCGTGGCAGCGACAGCAGCGCAGGCGACAAGGGCGCGGGCGGATACGGTGCGTTGGACGCCGCGCTCGCGATGCGCGATCAATCAGGAGCCGCACCGTTTTCGTTGCATGGCGTAACCGCCGCCACTGGATCGACGGCGGCTGAGCGCGCGGCGCGGATGATTGCGGCAATGGAGGATGCGCCGGCACGACCGCTCTCACAGATCACGATGTCCGTCGAGGCCGGTAACGGCGCGACGGATCGCATTCAGGTTGGACTTCGCGGATCGACGCTCAACGCGACGATTGACGCCGGCGATACCCGCGGCGCGCACGCGATGTCGGCGCGCACCGACGAATTGGTTCGCGCGCTGACGCGCGACGGCGTCGAAGTGGAGTCGTTGCGTGTTCGCGCGACGGCCAACGTCGCCGCGCCGCTCGCCACACCAGCGTCACGCGGCTCGGCTGATTCACAGAGTCATCCGCAAAACGGGTCGCGCTTCGAGCGCGGCAATCCCTGGCAGCAGCAGGACAAGCAGCGGTCGCAAGACGATCGCCGCCAACAACAGCGCGATCAGCGCGGAGGAAAATCAGAGTGATTACATCGACAACGAACGCACCCAGCACCACCGCCGCCGCCGCAGGAGCCGCTTCGGCGACGGTCCCTGGCGGCGCGATGGGGAAAGATCAATTCCTCAAGCTGCTGATCGCGCAGATGAAGAATCAGGATCCGATGAGTCCCATGCAGGGCGATCAGATGGCGGCGCAGCTCGCGCAGTTCTCGAGCTTGGAACAGCTGCAGCAGATCAATGCGACGCTCACCGATCAGCAGACGGCGACAGGCGGGTTGCTCGGCGCCATTCAGGGCTCGGCGGCCATCAACACGATCGGCCACACGGTGATCGCTTTGGGCAACCAGGTGCAGATCGGCGGAGCGAACGGCTCGACGAGTGTCACGGCGGGTATCGCCGGCGCGAGCGCGAGCGGGACCATTCACATCTTCAACAGCGCCGGCGCCGAAGTCGCCACGCAAACGCTGGGTGCGACACAAGGCGGCAAGCAGACGTTCGACATCGGGAATGCGACCAAGGGGCTTCCGGCCGGCACCTACACCTATTCGATCGACGCGAAAGATGCCGGCGGCACGGCGTTGACGGTCCAGACCTACAGCACCGGAAAAGTGGACGGCGTCAGCACGGGCCAGAACGGATTGGTCCTCACCGCGGGCGGACTCACGATCCCCTACGGCGACGTCGTTCAGATCATCAATTAAATATCTCTCACTGTTTTCATAGTTCTTTCGTCTCTCATCATCATCATCAGGAGCTCGAATGCTTCGCTCGCTCTCTTCGGCCGTTGCCGGTCTTCGCAATCAGCAAACACGTATGGATGTTATCGGCAACAATGTGTCGAACGTTAATACCGTCGCGTTCAAGGCCGGCCGCGTCACGTTCAAGGAAGGGTTTGCGCAGATGGTCGAAAGTGCCTCGCGCGCCACGAACGGCGGCGGCGGCACGAACCCGATGCAGGTTGGTCTCGGCTCGCAGATCGGCAGCCTCGACACGATGTTCACGCAGGGCAACCTCGAAACGACCGGCCGGAACACCGACTTGGCGATTCAGGGCAACTCGTTCTTCGTCGTGAAGCACGGCGCCGAGAGTTTCTATACGCGCGCCGGCAATTTCCAGGTTGATTCGCAGGGAACGCTGGTCGCCGGCACGAATGGCTTTGCCGTTCAGGGCCGCATGGCAACCAACGGTAAGCTCGGCGACACCGTCTCCGATCTGAAAGTTCCGATCGGTCAGACGGCTCCGGCCAACGCGACGACCAAGGTCACGCTCTCCGGCAACGTCGACGCGTCGGCGAAGGTGTTCGACAAAGGAGCGGCGACGACGCTTGATCCGCTCGACCCCGTTCAGCGCGCACTTCCGCAGAACGCGAACGCCTACAAGGACATGTCGATCACCGCGTACGACTCGCTCGGCACCAAGCACGAGCTCAAGATGGTGATGTGGAAGACGGACGCTGACCAGTGGGATTGGAAGTTCGACGACTCGGCCATGGACATCACGAGCGCGGGCCTCACGGAAACGGCCGGCACGCATCCGATCACGTTCAACACGGACGGTTCGGTCGACACGACCGCCGCCGGCTTCGTCGCACCAACGGTCGCCTTCACACCAAACGGCGGCGCCGCTGACGTTGCGATCACCATCGATCTCGGATCGGGCGTCAACGGCCTGTCGCAGTTCGCTGGTTCGTCCACCGCGGTGATGCGCGACCAGGACGGCTACACGAACGGCGTGCTGGACAACTTCACGATCGACGCCAGCGGCACGATCGTTGGCTCGTTCACGAATGGCACGACGCAAGCGCTCGGACAGATCCTCCTGTCCGACTTCAACAATCCGGAAGGGCTCACCCGTCGCGGCGACAACCTGTATTCCACGACGGCCAACTCCGGTTCGCCGGTCATGGGCTACGCCGGTGAAGGCTCGACCTCGAGCATCGCCAGCGGTGCACTCGAGATGTCGAACGTCGATCTCGCGCAGGAATTCACGAACATGATCGTGGCACAGCGCGGCTTCCAAGCGAACGGCCGCGTCATCACGACGAGCGATCAAATGCTCCAGGAACTGGTACAGCTGAAATCATAAACAAATGAAGTAAAGAACCGGAAACCGGCGGCCCGCGTCGACGGGCCGTCGACGAGACGAGTTGGAGATCGAGCTATCGAGATTGCGGCGAGGCGCGGGCGCGCCTCGTCGCCTCATAGCCCTTAGCCGTGTGCGGAGCGCTCTCAGCAGCCCCCCGGCAAAAAAGACCGAAAAGTGCTCGGCAATTCCTGCCGCGTGCGCTTTGGGTGGATGATTCTTCCGCGCCATCGCGCTGTCTCAGAAATTCGGTAAGTGCATCAATACCATGCCCTTACTGTACTGACAGAGCCTCGTGGATAGGGCGCAGAGCTTGGTATGCCGCCTGCCTTTGCCATAAGCGTCAACCCGCGTCTGCTGTCTCCCACCAATCGTCTCCCCCACACACTCATGGCGACTCAAGCCATCGAACAAATTGCCGAGGCCCCAGAGGCCGACGCGGCTGCTCCTGCAAAGAAGGGGGGTCGAACCGTGCTCATCATGGCGGTCGCCGGTGTGCTTGCTGGATCCGCGGCCGGCTTGTTCGGCGTGGGACCGGTGCTCGCCAAGCGTCGCGCGGCGGTTCCCGCCGCGCCGAAAGCGGCCGAAGAACACGTGGCCCTAGTGTCCCATCCGATCGAAAACCTGGTGCTGAATCCCGCGGGCAGCGGTGGGACGCGGTTTCTCATGGTCACCGCCGCGTTCCAGCTGAAGGATGGCGCGACCGAACAGCTCATGAAGGATCGCGAACCCGAAGTGCGCGACCACATCCTCGCGCTGCTCGGCAGAAAGACCGTCGAAGAACTGAGCGACATCATGCAGCGCGAGAAGATCAAGAAAGAAGTGCTCGACGCTGTCGCACCGCTGTTCCCTCCCGGCACCGTCCTCAAGCTGTTCTTCCCTCAGTTCGTCATCCAATGACAGCGCCCCGCGCTTCCGCCACGTCACAGCAACTCTCGCAGAACGACATCGATCGCATGATGCTCGGCGTTCAGCCCGAGCGTGCGTTCGCGAACCGTTCGACGCCCGACGTCCAGGTCTATGATTTTCGCCGGCCGCATCGCGTCTCCAAGGAGCGTTTGCGGACACTCGAGGCGATGTACGGCCGCCTGGTGAAGTCGTTCGAGGGTTGGATCATGGGACGCGTGCGCGGCGTCGTCGACCTCAAGCTGCAGAGCGTCGAGCAGATCTCGTTCGGCGAATACGTGCTCTCGCTGCCGGCGAACTGCAACTCGTTCATTCTCGACATCAAGGATCGCGCGGGCGACGACGCCGTTGGCGAACAGGCTGTGATCGATATCGGCCGCGAGCTCGCCTATTTCCTGGTCGACCGTTTGTTCGGCGGCGGCTCCGACGCCACGATCCTCGATCGCGCGTTGACGCCGATCGAACGACTCGCCGTGCGAGTGGTGGCCGAGCGTATCATGGCGTTGGTGCAGGAGATTTGGGAAGATCATGTGGAGCTCGAGTTGGGCTTGTCGGGTTTCGAGTCCATTCCAGAAATCATACAGGCGGCCGCGCGCGAAGCGCCGATGCTCGTCACGAACATCGACGCCAGTTTCGCCGGCACGTCCAGTCTCGTTTCCGTCTGCTTGCCGTTGTCGGTGCTCGAGAAGTTTTTCGTCATGGGCGGATCGCGTGGAGCGACTGCGCACACGCCGCGCCGTGAGTTGGCCGGACAGCGTGTCATCACCGAAGGCGCGTTGCGCGCCACGCGCGTCGAAGTCTCGGCGCGGTTGCCGGAGTTCCGCTTGACGATGCGTGACATCGCCGGTCTCAAAGCAGGCAGCATGTTGTCGACAGGCATTCCCGTCGACTCGAGTGTGAATTTGCTCGTCGGCAATCAGGCGCGATTCAAGAGCGCGCCGGGCCGCGTCGGTCGCAAGCTCGCCGTTCGCGTGCTCGAACAACTGAGCGCAGAACCTTTCCCGTCATCGGACGACAGATAATGAATCAAGCAGACATCGACGCCCTCACGTCGGGCGGTGGACAGACTCAGCGCGCTCCGGAGCTCGCGGAGCTCGGCAACGGCGTGAGCAGCGGCAACGAAGTGCCGCTCGCCATGCTCTTGGACCTCACGCTTCCGCTCTCGATCGAGCTCGGACGCACGCGCATGACGGTGCAGGACATCCTGCGCCTCGGCCGCGGTTCCGTGGTACAGCTCGAGCGATTGGCCGGCGAACCGATCGACCTCTACGTCGCTGACCGGCGCTTCGCGGAAGGCGAGGTCGTCGTGCTCGGCGAACATTTTGGTGTTCGTATTACGCGCATCATCTCGAACTTGGCCATTCCTGAGGTCATCGCGTGACCGTTGGTTCGATGATGGGCGTGCTGTTGACGTTGGGATTCGTTCTCGCGTTGCTCGGCGTCGCTCTCAAGCTGCTTCGCCGATTTGCTCCGACGGCGTCGACCGGTGCGCGCCTCCGTATGGAGATCGTGCAGCGGCTCGCGCTTGGACCGAAGCAAGGCATCGCCGTGATCCAAGTCGGTGAGCGTTTGGTCGCAGTATCGGTCGGCGAAGGCGGCATCCATCACCTGTTCGAGCTCGACGCGGCTGAGCTCACGAAGCCGGCGATGGCGATCACCGCTCCGGTTTCGAGCCCGGCGCGCACCATTGATTTTACGAGCGTACTTCGCGGCGCTCTCAAGAACGCCGGGTTGGTGCTCGTCTTCTTGATCGCCGGCGCCGTCGGATCATCGGTTGTGAAGGCGCAGGCGGCACCAGTGACCGCGCCAAAGGTTGCGGCGCCCGCTGCTGTGAAACCGGCTGCACCCAAAGTCACGACGCCGCTCGCGAATGCGCAGACCGGGCAGGCCGCGCCCGCGACGACGGCCAAAACGGCGGTCGCGCCTCGTTCGCTGATCGACGCACCGTTGTCCAAGCTCGCGCCGCAGATGGACCTCCGCGTCGGCAGCGGCGACGGACTTCATCTGAGCGGCACTGTTGGCATCGTCGTGATGATGGGCGTGATGACGCTCCTGCCGACGTTGTTGTTGATGATGACCGGTTTTACGAGAATCCTCATCGTCTTGAATTTCTTGCGCCAGGCCATGGGCACGCAGAGCGCGCCGCCGACGCAACTCGTGGCGGCGCTCGCGCTGCTGCTCACCGGATTCGTCATGGCGCCGACGCTGAGCGAGCTGAATCGCACGGCGCTCACGCCGTGGATGGACGGCAAGATTGACCAAACGCAAATGATGGAGCTCGGCGCGAAACCCTTTCGCGCCTTCATGCTGAAGCAGACGCGCCGCCAGGACATTCAGACCTTCGTTCGCATCAGTAAGGGACCGCAGCCCGCGACAATCAATGATGTCCCGCTCGTGACGTTGACGTCGGCATTCGTGATCAGCGAGCTGCGCACCTCGTTTCAGATCGGCTTCGCGCTCTTTCTCCCGTTCATCGTCATCGACATCGCGGTGTCGTCGGTCCTCATGAGCATGGGAATGTTCATGCTGCCGCCGGCGATGATCTCCCTGCCCTTCAAGCTCTTGCTGTTCGTGCTGGTGGATGGCTGGTCGCTGATCGTTCAGAGCCTCATCACCAGTTTCCGCTGACCTCGAGCATCGACTCCTGATATGTCACACGCCCTCATCGTCGACCTCGCACGGAATGCCATCATGCTGGCCCTACTCGTCTCGGGACCCATGTTGGTTGTCGCGCTCATTCTCGGACTCACGGTGAGCTTGCTGCAAGCCGTGACGCAGATCCAAGAACAGACGCTCGCGTTCGTTCCCAAGCTCGTGGGAGTGAGCGTGGTGTTCCTGCTCGCGTTGCCGTGGATTCTGCAGCTTCTCGTGAAGTACACCACCGAGCTCTTTCGCTCGCTGCCTAGCCTGATCTCGTAGTTCCCGCCTTCGCAACGACCATCGTGCCAATCGATCTGTTCGCCGCCGGCTCTCCGCAAACCCTCGTGCTGTTCGCAGCGCGCGTGGGTGGGCTGGTGCTCGTGGCGCCAATCTTTTCGGCCAAGGCAATTCCAACAACGGTGAAGACCGCGATCATCGTCCTGCTTACCATCCTGTTGCAGCCGATGGTGTTCGCCCAGATGACCGCCATTCCGCAAGTCACGCCCGAGACGTTCGTCGGCGAGACGTTGGTCGGCTTCGCCCTCGGACTCGGCGCCGCGCTACTGATTGGCGCGGCGAATGTCGCCGGCGATCTCATGGGAATGCAGATCGGGCTCTCGGGCGCGGCGATTCTCGATCCGATCAACAACTCGTCTGAAAACGTGCTCGGCACGTTCGGCAATCTCTTTGCCCTCGCCATGCTGCTCGCGGTCGATGCGCATCTTGTGATGATCGACGCGCTCGCTCGCAGCGTCCATCTCATTCCGATTGGAAGCGGGCTTCACCCGGAGGGACTCCGCGCGATGGTGCGGGGGGCCAGTCTGTTGTTCGGGCTTGGATTGCAGTTCGCGGCGCCGGTGATCGCTGCAACGATCATCGCCAACACGGCGCTCGCCATTCTCAGCCGGGCGGCGCCGCAGCTCAACATTCTGTCGGTGGCGTTCCCGGTCCAAATCGGCATCGGCCTGGTTGCGCTCAGCGCCTCCATTCCATTCGTCGGCGCGTTCTATCGCGGGTGGTCGGGAGTGTATGCGAACGGTCTCGATCGCGTCTTCACGGCGCTGTCGCGCGGAGCTCCGTGATGTCAGAGCAGTCAGAGTCGGACCGCACAGAGGAAGCGACCCCACGGAAACGCGAGGAAGCGCGCGACGAAGGACGGATTCCGCGCAGCCCCGAGCTCACCGTCGCGATGTCGTTGCTTGGGAGCGCACTCGTGTTGAGCGTGCTCACGCCGGTGATGGGGCACGGGTTGCTCTCCATCCTCGGACATTCGCTCGCCAGCGTTGGATCGTTCACGATCGACGGATCGTCGGCCACGTCGCTCATTCGCGAGACGGCCTTCCGCGCGTTCACGGCGACCATTGGGCTCGTTCTCGCCATGAGCGTCGCGCCGTTCGCGATCGCCACGCTGCAAGCCCGCGGTGTGTTTTCGCTCAAGCCGATCACGCCGCAGTTCTCTCGAATCAGCCCGGCCACGAACATCAAGAATCTCGTCGGCCTGCGTCCGATAGTCGAGCTGCTCAAGTCGCTCATCAAGTTGGGCATCGTCGCCGCGGCGGTCTGGGCATCGCTCAAAGCCGCGTTGCCCGACGCGATCTCACTGTCGCAGCTGTCACAGCTCGGTTTTCTGTTCGTCGCCAAGAAATATGTCGTTCGTATGCTGGCCACAGCCGGTGGTGCGTATCTCACACTCGCCGGCGCCGACTACCTGTACCAGTGGTGGCAACACGAGAAGTCCCTTCGCATGACCAAGGAAGAGGTCAAGCTCGAGATGAAGCAACAGGACGGCGATCCGCAGATCAAGCAGCGTCGTCGCGCCGTCGCGCGCTCGTACGCGCGCCGCCAGATGATGCAGGACGTTCCGAAGGCCGACGTCATCATCGTCAACCCGACGCACATCGCCATCGCGATCAAGTACGACCCGTCAATCGCGCCCGCCCCAATCGTGTTGGCCATCGGCCAGCGCAAGATCGCCGAGCGTATCAAGGCGATCGCGCTGGAGTCGGGCGTGCCGATCGTGCAGAACAAACCGCTCGCTCGTGCGCTGCTCAAGACCGCCAAAGTCGGCACACTGATCCCCTACGAACTCTATATGGCCGTCGCTGAAATTCTCGCCTTCGTGATTCGTTCGCGCGGAACGCGCGGTAGCTGGCAAGGGAGCACGCTCGCATGAGTACCGCACTCGCCCCAATGCCGGCGTTCGAAGGCACGGGCAAGCGCAACGCCGAAGTCGGGCTCGCGCTCGCCGTGTTGTTCATCGTCGGGTTGCTGATGGTGCCGCTCCCCGGCGTGTTGCTCGATCTGTTCTTGGCAACGAGCATCGGCGTGTCGCTCGTCGTGCTGCTCGTCGCGTTGAACACGACGAACCCGCTGGATTTCAGCAGCTTCCCGTCGCTGCTCCTGCTCTTTACACTCTTTCGACTCGCGCTGCAGGTCTGTAGCACTCGGCTCATTCTCAGCCAGGGTCACGCGGGCGCGGTCATTCAATCGTTCGGCGAGTTCGTGATCGGCGGCAACTATGCCGTGGGACTCGTGCTGTTCCTGATCCTGATCGGCATCAACTTCATCGTCATCACGAAGGGCGCGGGGCGCGTCGCCGAAGTCGCTGCGCGCTTCACGTTGGACGCGATGCCCGGTAAGCAGATGGCGATCGACGCCGATCTGAGCGCCGGCTTGATCGACGAGAAGCAGGCTCGCAAGCGCCGCGACGAGATCTCGCGCCAGGCCGATTTCTACGGCGCGATGGACGGCTCTTCAAAGTTCGTGAAAGGCGACGCGATCGCTGGTCTGCTCATCACGGCCATCAACATCGTCGGCGGCATCTTCATCGGCGCATTCCAGCGCGGCTTGCCAATCAGCCAAGCGGTTTCGCAGTACACCATTCTCACGGTCGGCGATGGTCTCGTCACGCAGATCCCCGCGCTGATCATCAGCACCGCCGCCGGCATCATGGTGACACACGCCGCGGGCGGCAAGCAAATGGGTTCGCTGCTCGCCACGCAGTTGGGCGCACATCCGCGTGCGATGACGATGGCCGGCGGTGTTCTGGGCGCGTTCGGCCTCATGCCCGGACTCCCCAAGCTTCCGTTCATGTTCCTCGGCGGTGGTCTCATCATCCTCGGTCGCTTTGCCTCGACGGCGGAGAAGACGCGCATCGCACAAGACGCAGCCGCCGAGCAAGCAGCCATGCCCGCGCCGCCGACCGCCGATCCGATGAGCGACCTGCTTCAGATCGATCCGATCGAGCTCGAAGTTGGTTACGCGCTCATTCCGCTGGTCGACGAAAAGCAGGGCGGCGATCTCCTCGAGCGCATCTCACTGCTGCGCAAACAGTCGGCGCAGGAGCTCGGCATTCTCGTTCCGGCCATTCGCATTCGCGACGACATCCGGCTGCCGGCCAACGAATACATCATCAAGCTGCGCGGCGCCGAAATCGCCCGCGGTGAAGTCATGCCGCGTTTCCTCATGGCGCTCGACACCGGACGCGTCATCGGCACTGTGGAAGGCATCGACACGATCGATCCGAGCTTCGGCATGTCGGCCCGCTGGATCTCGCCCACCAAGCGCGTCGAAGCCGAATCGCTCGGCTACGTGGTCGTGGAGCCGGCGACGGTCGTTGCGACGCACCTTATGGAAAAGCTCAAGACCAACGCCTGCGACTTGCTCGGCCGCCAGGACGTGCAGGAGATGATCGACTCGCTCAAGAAGACGCATCCAGCCCTCGTCGACGACGTGGTGCCCGGCAAGCTGACGCTCGGCGTGTTGCATCGCGTGTTGCAGCGTCTTCTCAAAGAACGCGTTCCGATTCGCGACCTCGTCACGATTCTCGAAGCGGTCGCCGACGCAGCGGATCAAACGAAGGATCCGGAAGTGCTGACCGAGCATGCACGCCGCGCGCTGACCAACACGATCGCGCGACTGCACATGGACGAAAACGGTGTGGTTCGCGGCATCACCGTCGGACCGAAGCTCGAGATGTCGCTGCTCGGGTTGTTCAGCCCACGGGCCAACCAGAGCCCGGGACTCATGCTCACGCCCGACACGCTCGGCGCGTTGCTGCGCGAGCTCGATCAGGTGGCGAGCATCAACACGATCGAAGGACGTCCGCTGCCGTTGCTCGCGCCGCCGTCGTTGCGCGTCGGCATTCGCCGCCTCGTCGAGCCGGTGCTTCCGAATCTGCCGGTGATTTCGCTCGCCGAGCTTCCGGCGTACGTCCGACTGAGCAGCGTCGCGACGTGGGAGGTGGGCAATGCAGCGTAACGACAACGTGTTGAACTTTGAGCGCGCAACGTCGAGCGCGCGTCCGATGCAGTCTTCTTCGCCCTTCTCGACGCTGCTCGTCGCGAGCGGCAAGGGTGGTGTTGGAACGTCGATCGTCGCAGCACTTGCCGCGATGTCCGCGGCCGCGCGCGACGAGCGTGTGTTGCTCGTCGACGCCAGCGAGGGAGGCGGCACATTGCATCACCTCTTCGGTGTTCGGCCGGCGCACAGCCTGTGGATGCTCACCGATGCGCGGTCACAGCCTGATGAAGCGCTGACGGACATCGGCGAAGGTTTGACACTCGTTGCCGGTGGAACGAGCGGCGCCGCGGTCGCCCCGGCGAACGACGCCGAGCGCCGCGTGGCCCTCACCCGCCTGTCAAACCTGTATGCGGATTACGATCTCGTCATCTTCGACGGCGGATCGCGTCTAGACACGATCACGGCGATCGGCGATCTCGCCGACCCGGCTGTGTTGCTCGTCACATCCGCCGACCGTCTATCACTTGCAGCCAACTATGCGTTGGTCAAGTCGATCCGCTCACGTCACGCCGACACACGCGTCTCCGTTGTGGCCAACCGGCATGGCGACGGTCTCGCTGAGGAGGCCTGTCAGTTCCTTGTCGGCGCATGCTCGCATTTTCTCGGTCGTACGATCGATATCGCGGGAGCCATTCCCGACGATCCGTGTCTCCAAGCCGCTGTCGGTGCCGGAATGACGGTCCGCGACGCGCTGGAAGGTTCTCCCGCCGCAGATGCAATGCGCGGCGTTCTCAATCGTCTAACTACGTCGCGGTCGTCCGCACAACGTCCTGCCGCGATACCGATTTCTCTTTCCTCTTCCCGACGTTGGAGCTGACCCCATGGAATCACGCGCAAATTGGAAAGCCTTCGCCGGTGGCGATCTGGCCGCCCGAGACGTGCTTCTCACCGAGAACCTGAGCCTCGTGCATCACGTGGCGCGTCAGCTCGAGCGGAAACTGAGTAACGAACTGGATCACGACGAGTTGGTGAGCGCCGGCACGCTCGGATTGATGTCGGCGATGACCGCCTTCGATCCGGATCGCGGACTCGCCTTCAGCACGTTCGCGGTCCCGCGCATTCGCGGCGCGATTCTCGACGAGCTTCGTCGTCAGGATCACGTGCCGCGCTCCGTTCGCCGCAAAACGCGCGACATCACGACGGCGCGCAACGCGCTCGCCGCCAAGCTCTGTCGCATGCCCGAAGACTCTGAAGTCGCCGCCGCACTCGGCGTCGATGTTCAAACGTTGTGGAAATGGGAATCGGACGTCGAAGGCGCGATCCGCGTTCCGATCGATCGCCCGGCGAACGATCGCGGCGAAGGCCATTCGTCGCCGCTGGACCTGTTGCACACGGATCCGGAAAACGGCGCGGACGAGCAGATCGGCCGCGAGCAGGAAGTGGCGATGCTGCGCGAAGCGATCATGAAGTTGAAGGAGCAGGAGCGCACGGTGCTGGCGCTCTACTACTTCGAGGAGCTCAAGCTGCACGAGATCGCGGAAATTCTCGGGCTCACGGAGTCGCGCGTGTCGCAGATTCGGTCGAAGGCGTTGGCGCGATTGCGGGAGACGGTCGGAGTAGCGCTGGCGTCGTAGGATCACAAGTCCTCACCTGGTACCGGATCGTTCCCGCAAGACGCGTAGTCGCGACAGATGGCGCACTATCGCGAACTGACTAGCGAGTCGAGGTAGGACGATTCACTGTAGCGGACATTGTCGTAGAGAAAGATTAGAACATTTCTAATTCCCCCGCGCCCTTGAGTGAGGTTGCAGTGGTTTGCCGGCTGATACAGGGTTGCACTCTGGCTGGGCGATGCGTCAGAGTGCACCTTTAGTTTGCCGGTCGACGTCGATCAGTCAGCAAGTTCCCGAAGGCGGAACGGAGCAACTGCAAGATGTCGCAGCGTGCATCTGTCGGAAGCGTTTTGTTGTGTCTCTCGGACGAAGAGTGCTATCGCGCGTGGTCCAACCGCGGTGCTCCTCGCCACTGTCACCGTTGTTGTGGAGTCGATCTGGCGATAGCGGTGGCCGATCCCATTGTACGGGTGGTCGTCTGCGAACTGTCACGCACAACGCGCTCAACTGGCATAGCCGTCGGACTGATTGGTAAGCTAGATGAGCATATAACGCTGATCCTTCGCGCCGAGCTGAGTCCTTCGATAGCGCGCGAAATCATTCACCTTGCGCGAACTGTCAGAGACGTGCGTGTCTCCTTGATTGGCGTTGACGACCTTGCCATGGAACTGCAGTCGTTCGTTGCCGTTGAGGAACAGTCGCACGCCGACGCCGCAATCATCAGGCGTATTGCCCACGAAATGGACAACTGGCGGCCAGAGATATTCGTCGCCGCAGCAGTGGCTGGCCGGCGCCGCACGCAGGTTGTAACGCTGGCGACGATGTGCGCAATCCCGATTCGGACTCTTGAATGGCGCCTCCACGCCGCTGGCGTTTTGCCGGCCAGAAAACCGCTAGGGTGGATGTTATCGCTTCACTCGGTTTGGCGACTCGATGTTCTCGGTTGGCCACTGAAACGCGCGGCGCACGCGGCCGGCTTTTCGTCGTCCGAGGGACTCGGCAACTACGTCTCGCGCCACCTTGGAGCGAGACCCATCGAATTGGCTCGCTCTGGTTTCGAGCCTCTTCTAGAGCGTTTCGTTAACCAACTAGCCGGGCCCTGGCGCGACGGCGAGGTCCGAAACTCGGGCGACTCATAGGCGTTCTCGAGCCAATCAGTTCGTGCGGCGGCCCTCGATCGGGACAGTGGTCGCATACGAATTCATCCGGTGGTGAAGAGCGGCGACGGTTACGAGCCAAGACCGTCGCCGGCTCTAGGGCAATCCACCCTTCGTCCACATTAGCAGGACCACACAATTGCCCGGCGGCCGCCACTCCATCGGGACCTCGATCCCGCGTAGCGCTTCGAGGACAGCGACATCGCGCGGGCTTCTCAATTTTAGTTCAATATCAATTTGATCATTGGAAACCCGCACACCATCGATATAAAGCTTACACACGCTTCGCGGGTTGGCCATCATCGAAATGGCATCTGTTATTGATCCGTGAATGCCAACCGTCGTCGAGTCCACTACGTGACCAAACCCCGACCGACGCCGCTCCTCCATGTCTTCAATTCGGCGTTGCCGTATTGATCTCGCGGTCACGGTGACGGCGGTGAGCTGTGTGATCTTCTGCAGTTCAAGGAAGACTATTGAACTGTCGCTTGGACGCACATCCACTGGGACGATTAGGGGCGCCGCGCCGATGGCAAGTACGGTGACTTGTCGAGTTCCGGATTCCAAATCGGGAATGACGAACCGTCCATCGGCGCAGCTTCGCACCTCGGGTCGATCATCCGCTAAAACTCGCGCTCCCACCACTGGCTGACCGGTGACGTCGCGCAGCAGACCGGAGATCGTTCCGCGATTTTCGCGCGCCGAGTTCGCGGGCGTTCCCAGCAGTAGGTCGCGACGCCGAATTCGGAGATTGGCGGGAGGCATCTCGATGACACCAGTCGCCGTCGAAACATTCGTCGCCGACAGCCGAAGCTCGACGTCAGTGGGCACGCCGCAAACGCTGAAGTCGCCCGACGAGTCAGGACGGACCTCCGCTCGCCATTGTTTTTGCGTCACTCCTTTGGCTTTGTCAAAACCGATGTCGAGCCAGCTGGCCGTGACAACGGTGTTTGCGCCAGGGGCTCCCGCGTGAAGCGTTCGGACGGTACCAAAGATGAACCCGCTATCCGCGGGCGGATCGCTCGCTCCACAGGCCGCGCGCCACAAGGTGGAGAAGGAAGGAATAGCGACGTACACTGTATCGCCTTCGCCGTGAATCACAGCGCGAGTCGACGTTCCTGATAGCCCCAACGAATCGAGAGCTGCGTGGAGCATCACAAAGGTGTAGCGTCCGAGCGGTACGCCGGCAAAACGAAAATGCCCGCGCGAATCGCTGACGGTCGTACGTCCCGTGCCGGAAATGCTGATCAAAGCTCCTTCGAGAGGCGCTCGGCGCAAGCTGTCGTACGCGACACCGTCCACCGCAACCAGTACGGGCGCCGACTGCCCGATGGCGCAACGGGGTATGCTCACGAGCCCGGCGAACACAGCACTTACGATCGGACGTAAGACCAATGACATCTAACCAAGCCTCATGGTCGAGTGCGATGGCACTCAGCTACCGACCGATGGACACCCGGCGCCCAACGTGGATACACTAGTGCTAATTCTGCGGCCGATCAAGAGAATACTTATCGATCACGGACCGTGGAATCGGCCGTCGGCGCCCACGGCGACAACGAGTGTTGTCGCACAGTAGGCCGCGTTGAGCACGTAAACCATGTTTCCCGTTCGAAGGGCTAGCGGCGATGCGTGCGGGAATCGTTGGCCGAGTAAACCAGCCACTAGGATGAAGGCGCTCTGCGTCTACGACTCATAGGCATAGTCTTCGGTGGCATCTTGGAACTTGCTCGCGCACATTCGAATTGTCGTCGATGGGGCGCGGACGGGATGCGTCTCTAAATCACACCCTGGTGCGCCCGTGGTACTTCACCCTCAAGTGCGCGCCGACATCCAGCGCGTACTACGGCAGTCCGCCCTTTGTCCACATGAGGACCACGACGCAGTTCTTCGCCGGTCGCCATTGGAACGGGACCTCGAGTCCGCGAAGCGCCTCGATGACGGCAACGTCACGCGGGCTTCTCAGTTTGAGCTCGATGACCATCTGATCCAAGGGGATCAGCGTGCCGTCGATATAGAGTTTACAGACGCCGCGAGGATCGGTGATCATCGAAATTGCGTTTGTTATCGAGCCGTGGTTCCCCACTGTCGTCGAATCCGCGACGTGGCCAAAGCCCAACCGCCGGCGCTCGGCCATGTCCGCCATTCGACGCTCTCGTACTGACCTCGCGGTCACATTGAGCGCGGCCAGCTGAGTGACTTTTTGGAGTTCTAGAACGACGAGCGAGCTGTCTCGTGGGCGCACATCCACAGCAGTGATGAGTGGCGCGGCGCCAATCGCGAGCACCGTGACTTGCCGAGTCCCAGTGGGTACGTTCCGAAGAACGAACCGTCCGTCGGCGTCGCTCCGCACTTCGGGAAGGTCGTCAGCAGCGACTCGCGCCCCCGCCACTGGCTGGCCGGCGGCGTTGCGCAATAGACCGAAAATCGCGCCGCGACCGTCGCGATCGCCTCTTGCTGCCGGTCCCAGTAGCAAATCGCGACGGTGAATTCTTCGGTTGTCGGGAGGAAGCTCGATGATTCCCGTCGCCGCGGGACCGCTCGTCGCGGATACACGAAGCTCGACGTCAATGGGTACACCGCAAATGCTGTAGTCGCCTGCGGAGTCCGGACGGACCTCCGATCGCCATTGTTTTTGCGTCACTCCCTTGGTTGCGTCGAAACCGATGTCGATCCAAGCGGCGGAGACGACGGTGCCTGCACCAGGCTTGCGACCTTCGAGATCTCGAACGCTGCCAAAAACAAACCCACTGTCGGAGGGCGGATTGCCTCTTCCACAGGCGGCGCGCCACAAGGTGGAGAACGACGGAATGGTGACGCGCACGGTATCGCCCGCGCCGTGGACGACCGCGTGAACCGACGTCCCTGATAGCCCGAGAGAATCGAGCGATGCGTGGAGCATCGCAAAGATGTAAGGCCCGGGCACGACGCCGGCAAAACGGAAATGGCCGTGGGAATCGCTCACCGCCGTGCGTCCGGTTCCAGAAATGCTGATCAGCGCGCCTTCGAGAGGGACTCGACGCAGACTGTCATAGGCCACGCCGTCCACCGCTACTGCCGCGGACTGCCCCATCGCGAGACGAGGGACCACCGCGAGCCCGGTGAGTACGCCAGCAACGACTGAGCGAACGAGCGGCGACCTGCCAGAAAACCTCAGGGTCGAGTGCGACGGCACACAGGGGTGCGATGCGCAGAGGCGAATACCCTAGCGCCAACATTTCGGTCGATCAAGAGAATTCTCATGGACCATCGCGGCCGCGTGGGACGACGACAAGAGCCAATCACGCCGATCCCGCCATCGGAGGTACGCGCACCATATGAAGACTCGTCCGCCTGCCCGACCCGGCAATTCTCACCACATCGGCAATAATTGCCTGTTCATCCGAGCCCGGCCAAGAATTGTTTTCGGCGACTCAATGCCCTTTAACTCGTTCAGAAATAGCGACTTAACAACCGGAAACCGAATGCGGCCTCGAGGGCATGTGGGTTGCCTTTACCATCGCTCGCGGACCAGCACTCGTCCGGCAAATCCCGCCCGCGCGTCTCTCCTCCAGTCCACCAGCCTCCCTCCTCATGCCCCCACTGAACGGTTTGGAAAGCGCCGCCAGCGCCCTCCGGTACTGGGAGCGCAAGCAGGAGGTCATCGCCAACAACCTCGCCAACGTCTCCACCGACGGATACAAAGCGCAGCGCGTGTTCGCCCGCCTGCTCGACGGCATCCGTCCCGTGGCCGAGACGAGCTCCGATCTCTCGACCGGGAGTCTCAAGCAGACGGGCAACGCGTTGGACATCTCGCTCAACGGACCCGGCTTCTTCGTCGTCTCCACGCCGAGCGGCGATCGGTACACCCGCGGCGGCAGCCTGCGGCTCGACGAGAAGCATCATCTCGTTGACGCCGATGGTCGCGCGCTGATCGGCACGAAAGGAATGCCGCTCACCCTCACCGCCGGCGCCATCGACATCGACGCGACCGGTGAAGTGAAGCAGAACGGCCAGATCGTCGATCGCCTCAAGATCGAAGCGGCCCCAAAAGGCACGGAGTTGCAACGCGAAGGCGAAACACTGTGGATGCCGCCCGCGACGCGCGAAGTCATGAAGCCCGAAGCCCGCAGCGTGAAACAAGGGTACGTCGAAGAAAGCAACGTCAATTCGATGAGCACGCTGGTCGACATGGTCACGATCCAGCGCGCCTACGCATCGGTGCAGAAAACCATCATCGAGATGGACAAAACGAACGAAACCGTCACGACGCAGCTCGCCAAGCCTCTTTAATCGATTAGATAAATATGAATCCCGCCCTGAGCACCGCCGCATCCGGCATGGCCGCGCAGCAGACGCGCACCGAAGTCATCGCCAACAACCTGGCCAACGTGAACACGACCGGCTTCAAACGCGGTCGCGCACAGTTCGAAGACCTGCTCTATCAAACGATGCAGGGTCCCCAGGTGCTCGGCAGCTCCGAGACCAATACCGCTCCGGCGATTCAGATCGGCCGCGGAACGCATCTCACCGCCGTGCAGCGCCTGCACAGCCAGGGGGCGCTCGAGCAGACGGGACGTTCACTCGACGTCGCGATCGACGGCGAAGGATTCTTCCAAGTCACGACGCCGAGCGGCGGCACAGCCTACACGCGCGACGGAAGCTTCCAGATCTCTGATCAGGGAGTTCTCGTAACGTCCGACGGCTTCCAGGTCGGCTCCGGCATCAAGATCCCCAGCGACGTTACCGACGTCACGATCTCGGCGACGGGCGTCGTCGCCGGCTCGAAGGGCGCGGGCAGCGAGTCGACGGAGCTCGGACGCCTCGAGCTGTCGCGCTTCGCGAACCCCGCCGGTTTGATGTCGATGGGACAGAACATGTACGCCGAGACGCCTGCGTCGGGCGAAGCGACGTCAGGCTTCCCGCAGGATGACGGCATGGGCCGGCTGGTGCAGGGTCAGCTCGAAGGCAGCAACGTCGAGATCGTGCAGGAGATGGTGGACATGATCAGCGCGCAGCGCGCGTATGAGCTCAACTCCAAGGCGGTGAAAGCCGCCGACGAAATGTCGCAGACGGCGACGGAAATGGTGCGCTAGCCGTGACCGCTCGTTGGACGTCCGCTCTCGTGTTTGTCGTCGTCGCGCTGTCGATCGTCTCGACGCGCGGCGCTGGCGCGCAGTCTGCGCCGGCGATGCGCCGGATGCCGATCGCCGCGCATGCATTGGCGCGCGGCGAAGTGCTGGTGGCCGACGACATCGAATTTCGCGACACGACGATGCGAGCGTTGGTGGACACGAATCAGATCGCCGCGGGTTGGATCACGCGCCGCGCCATCGCGGCAGGCGAAGTGTTGCGGTCGCCGGCCATCGAGCCGCCGACCGTGGTGACCGCCAACCAGTCGGTCGAAGTGGAATGGAAGGATCAGAATATTTGTTTGACGCTGCGTGGGATCGCGACACGCAACGCGTTCATGGGACAGCGGGTGACCGTGCGGATGGATCGCGGCCGCCGCGTAGAAGCAACTGTCGTGGCTCCGGGCCGCGTCCGTATCGATTGAGGTCATGAATACATCTATGAAGCGCCACTCGAGTTTTGCGATCGCCTTCGCGCTGTTGGTCCTCGGTGCGCCGATGTTGTTGGCGCAGAGCAAGGATCAGCCAACACAACCGGTGCGCCGGCTCGTCTCGTGGACGGGCGATCGTCGTGAGTTTCAGGTTGGCGACATCATCACCGTTCTGGTGAGCGAGGCAACGCTGGCGACCGCGACCAAATCACAAAGCGGCTCTGATCAGCAAACGCGAAAGAATGACCTGGGGCTCAACCCGCCGCAGGTTGGTGCATCGCCGCTGCCGTCGATCGCAATGGACATGTCGATGGACAAGAATTCATCGTCCAAGCAAAGCGGCGACGCCAAGCGCAACTTGAACTTCAAGGGCGACATCAGCGTTCGCGTCGTGGGCATGGACAAGAACGGGCTGCTGCAGATCAAGGGCACCAAGCTCGTCGACGTGGACAAGAATAAGCAAACGCTCAATCTCACCGGGTGGGTTCGGCCGGAAGACATCTCGCCGGCCAATGTGGTCGTCAGCGAACGCATCGCCGACGTCCAGATGACGTATGCGCTGAACGGCGACCTCGGAAAGACGCGTGGCGGAATTCTCGGCCGGCTCGTCTCGGTGTTTTGGCCGTGACCGCCTTCAAGGTCACAGGTCTCAGGATGATTGGTCTGAGGAGTGCCCTCGTGGCGCTTGGGTTCGTTGCGGCAATGCCGGCGATTACACCGCGGGCCGCCAGCGCGGACGCCCAAGAAATGATTCGGCTGCGCGACCTCACGATCGAAGACAAAGCACTTCCCGTCCGCTTGCAGGGTTATGGAATTGTCATTGGTCTCGACGGAACGGGCGACCGGTCCGGCGGCGGAAAGTTGGGCGGCATGACGGTGAACTCCGTCGTCAACCTGCTGCGGCGCTTCGGCATTCAAGTTCCCGTCGAAGCATTGAAGACCCGCAACGTCGCCGCGGTGCTCGTCACCGCGGAAGTCTCACCGTACCTGCGCCCCGGCGGCAAGTTCGAGATTCACGTGTCATCGCTCGGCGACGCGCGCTCGCTGCGTGGCGGCGTTCTATGGATGACGCCACTGATGTCCGAAGTCGGCGGCCAGCCAATGGCGTCGGCACAGGGCCCGTTGCTCATGGCCGATGTTGGCGGCGGCAAGGCGTCGTCGATCGAAAATTCGTCGCGCATCCCCACCGGCGGCTTGATGGAAGTTGAAATGGCGCGACCTGCCTTTGCGTCCAGCTCAAAATTGTTACTGCGCGATCCGGACGTCGCCATGGCCACGCGCATCGCAACGGCCATCAACAAAGAGCTGGGCGACGGCATGGCCTCGGTCGAAGATCCGGGCTCCATCGCCCTGACCTTCAAAGACCAGAAAGAAGATCACGCGGCGGTGTTCGCGCGCATTCAGGATCTGCGCGTCCAGCCGCAGCGCAATGCCCGCCTCATTATCGACAGCCGGGACGGCACTATCATCGCCGGCGGCGACTTAAGTGTGGGAGAAGCGACAGTTAGTCACGGCGGGATCACGATCACCATCGGGGCGACCGATACTTCAGCTGCCACCCCGAACAGCCTTCGGATGGCGCCTGGAACACCGGTCACGAGAATCGCGTCGGCTTTGCACGCCGTCCAAGCACCACCCGCGGAGATCGCAGCGATTTTCGAAGCATTGCGTGCCATCGGGGCCATTGCCGCCGAGGTTGTCGTCAGATGACTTCGATCGGCGTAAACCCGCCTGGCAAGTTGTCGCTCCACGCCGCTGTCCCACAAAGCGACGAAGCTCGTTTGAAAAAAACTGCTTTGCAGCTCGAAGGGTTGTTCGTTCAGCGAATGTTCGCCGCGATGCGCGAGACAGTGCCAGTCGACGGCGAAATGGCTCCGAGCAACGCCGAGAGCACGTTCACAGGAATGATGGACGAAAAATTGTCTGAGCAGGTGCCGACGCAATGGAGCGGAGCTCATTCGCTCGCGCAGGCGCTGTACCACCAACTCCGCGCGCGACTCGCCTCACCCATCGAGGCACCGGCCGCCGCTTCTACGACCGCAGTAGCTGCAACCGCCGCCGACACTGCACGCTCCACGCCCAACGCGATCCCGCGATGACGCCGACCGATGTGAAACAAGAGGAAGTTCCGGCCAGTCGAACGGTGATCTCTCCCGTCGATTCACTGACCGATGCGTTGGCCACCGAACGCCGCCTTCTCGACGAATTGATCGCCGTGATGCGTCGCCAACGGAGCGCCGTCGGAGACGACGACCTGCAAGCGGTGGACGACAGCGTCTTCGCCACGCATCGCGTGCTCGTCACCCTGAGCGAAGCGCGCCGCCGCCGCCGCAATTTGAACGCGCTCATTGGACATCGCGAAGACCTCGGCATTCATGCCTTGGACGAAGCACTGGGTGCACGCATGACGGACGCGCTCCGCGTCGCCCGGGACGAGCTGCACGTCGCGGCCCGCGCCCTGTCACGCGAAGTGTCCCTCAATCGTCGAATTCTTCGAGAAGCCCTCGCGTGCGGTGACGCATACGCGCGGACTCTCGCCGGCGCCGAAGAGTCGCCGGTGTACGCGACGCAACCGGCGGCACCAGTTCGTTCGCAGACCAACAGTCTGCTCGACCGGAGGATCTGATGAGCATCGGCAGCATTCTCAACATGGCGCGCACGGCGATGGCCGCGCAGCAAACTGCCGTGCAAGTCGCCTCGCAGAACATCAGCAACGCTACGACCGCTGGGTATTCCCGCCAGCGCGTGGACATGGCGACGAGTTTGCCCACGGTGTTCCCATACGGGAGCATCGGGACCGGTGTGAGCATTCAGAGCATTACGCGCTCGCGCGACATGATGCTCGATACGACCTATCGTCAAAATTCCGCGGGCGCCGCCGGCGCCGACACGACGAATACCGCGCTCTCGCAGATTCAGTCCGTGTTCGGTGAGCCGAGCGACAATGGCCTGAGCGCGTCGCTCGATGCGTTCTGGTCAGCGTGGAGCGATCTCTCGACCGACCCGACCAACAGCGCCGCCAAGAGCGTCGTCGTGCAGACGGGAAACAACGTTGCGGTCACGCTCAACCGATTTTCCAGTCAGCTTTCACAGCTCGACCAGACCAATCGGGAGGGAATGAACTCCGACGTCGCGACGATCAACGATCTGTCGAAACACATCGCGGAGTTCAACCGCCAGATTGTGTCCTCCGAGTCGAGCGGACAGCCGGCGAACGATCTGCGCGACGCGCGCGATCGTCTGGTGGATCAGATGTCGTCGCTGGTCGGCGGACAGGTGATCGAGCACACGAACGGCAGCATCGCCATTTACGTGGGCGGACGAATTCTCGTCGACGACACGAGCGCCAAGCAGCTGCAGATGAACGACGGACAGCCGCCGTCGGTGAGCTATGCCGGAAGCCCCAACCCAGTTGACGGCATCGGTGGCAGCCTGGGCGCACGAATCGGCGTGTCGACGACGACGATCCCAGGCGTCATGTCGCGCCTCGATTCGTTGGCCGCGGGACTCGTTCAGACAGTAAACGGAATTCACTCGACGGGCACCGTCTACACGGGCACGCCTCCAGTCGCGAGCGCCGCGGGCAACTTCTTCGACGTCACCGTGCCAACACCGGCCGGCGGCGACAACTTGCTGACCGCGCGCGGCATTCGGATTGCGCCAACGCTGACCGCTGCGACAGTCGCTACCGCGGGCCCAGGAGCGACGGGACCTGGAAACAACAGCGTCGCCCTCGCGTTGGCAGGGCTCCGCGATCAGTCGGTGACGTTCACGTCGGGTGCAACAACTGTCGCGACCACATCCTTTGGCGGGTTTTACAACCAGGCCGTGGGCGAGGTCGCCAGCGCGGCCCAGGTGGCCCAGGACGAGTCGTCCATTCAGGGCACGCTCGCCTCGAACGCCCTCAACCGGCGAGAGAGCGTGAGCGGTGTCTCGACCGATGAAGAGCTCATCAGCGTCATCGACCACCAGCACGCCTACCAAGCCGCGGCGCGCCTCGTCAGCGTGGTCGACGAGATGACACAGGTGTTGGTCGACCTGGGGCGTTAGTATTTAGGGATGCTGATCCTTGGCCGAAAAGTCGGCGACACCATTCTGATCGGCGACGGAATTCGCGTCGTCGTGTTGGCGTGCGATCGTGGCGGAGTCCGGCTGGGGATCGAAGCGCCGAGCGATGTGGTCATCCTTCGCGGCGAGATCGTGTCCGACGTGACCGCGGAAAATCAGCGAGCCAGCGCGTCCGGCGCCGGCGGACAGGATTGGCTGCAGGTCATTGGCGGTCCGCGGCGCGACGAGCCTTGAGCGTCGGCAGTCGCAGCTCGGCGACACCCGGACGGCGCGTGACCAGTCCGCCGATCGACGACGCCACGAGCTCCGCGTAGGGTCCACGCGCCGAAATCGGCAGGTCGTCCACGAGCGGCGAGCCCACCCGAAATTCAATCCGCACTGCCTGTTCGTCCGACTCCGTCACGGCCCGAACACTCGTGTTGAGCGTCAAGGCCAGGCGTTTCGCGTCGGCCAGCAGCAGGGCAAGGACGCGAACGAGGGCCCATCGCTCCACGCGCACCGGTTCGACGTACCGCGTCGGGACGATCGTGACCTGTTGATCGCGAACGTCGTGCAGAAATCGATGAATCGCGAAGACGTCGGCTAGAACGTCGTCGAGAATGAGCGGCTCCTCGCCGGCCACGGTGTCGCGCGGTAGCAGCCGAACCATCCGGTTACAGTCTTCGAGTCGTGCCAGATCGGCAGCCAAGTTCTCGAAGCCCGACCCGTCGGGGGGCAGATCACCGAGCTGGTAGAGCTCAACTAAGGCAGACAGAGAGCCGATACGATTATTGAGGGCATGATGAAGGCCTTGGAGGGCGTGATCGACGAGATCCAGCCACTCCTCGACCCCCTCGTGCGAGCGAATTGTCGGTTGATCCGGCATTAGCTCGTTGCCTCGATCCAGATTCGGACAGTGATGTCCGATACTGTAGATGTAGCCCTTGGTTGACAGTCGATCGCCCCTACCGAGCCATCCGTGTTCGTCATCGTCGGACTTGTCGTAGTTTTTGGCAGCATTTTGATGGGATACACGATGGAGCACGGACATATCATCGTCCTGATCCAGTATTCCGAATTCATCACGATTGGTGGCTGCGCGACCGGGGCGTTCCTCGTCAGCAATCCGATGAGCGTCGTCAAGGGCAGTTTGACGGCGATTTTGGGTCTGCTCAAACCTAATCCGTACAACGAAAAGGCGTACGCGGAGCTGCTTCAGGTCCTGTACGAAATCTTTCAGAAGGCTCGCAAGGACGGACTCGTCGGGCTCGAATCGCACATCGAAGAGCCGGAGAACAGCGAGATCTTCAAGAAGTACGCATTCTTTAGCAAGAATCATCACGCGCTGCCGTTCCTCTGCGACACGCTCAAAGTGTTGCTGACCGGCGCGGTCGAGGATCACCATCTGGCGGAGATTCTCGATCTCGATCTGGAAAAACAGTCGGAGGAAGCGCATGCCGTTCCGGCGGCGCTGGCCAAGGTAGGCGACGCGCTTCCTGGCTTCGGCATCGTCGCGGCGGTGCTCGGTGTAGTCATCACGATGGGCTCGATCGGTGGAACCGCCAGCGAAATCGGCGAAAAGGTGGCTGCCGCACTGGTGGGAACCTTCCTCGGCATTCTGCTCTCGTACGGTCTTGTGAATCCGATCGCCAGCGCCATCGAAGGCCGCTTGCGCGCCGAGCACGATTACATGAGCTGCATTCGTACCGCGATGCTCGCGTTTGCTCGCGGTGATGCGCCGATGACGTGCGTCGAGTTCGCCCGCCGCAACATCGAGCCAGTCGAACGCCCCACCTTCGCCGAGCTCGAAGCGCTTACGCGCCGAGCTGCCTAGCGTGGCTGCCGCGAAGGGCGACAAACGCCCGATCATCATCGTTCGAAAGAAGGTGTCGGGGCACGCCGGTCACCATGGCGGAGCGTGGAAAGTCGCGTACGCCGACTTCGTCACCGCCATGATGGCCTTCTTCATGGTCATGTGGATTCTCGGCATGGACGAAAACCTCAAGAAGTCGATCGAGGGATATTTCTCGAATCCCGTCGGGTTCAAGAAGGGATACTCGGCGGGAAAGAGTCCCGTGTCGTCGGGCTCGTCGCCGGGTATGGTGCAGTCCACGGCACTCAGGCTGGTCAATCGCCAGCAGGAAGCGGCGCAGCTCGCGAGCACCGGGGGCAAGATCAAGTCGCGTCTGAAAGAAGCGGGACTGTCAGCGATCGGCGACCGCATCGAGATCGTCGAGTCAACGGAAGGTTTGCGCATCGAGCTCGCCGAGGGGGTGAACGGCGCCGATTTCTTTCGCATCGCGTCGTCCACGATGACGACGACGATGGAGAAGACGCTCGAGATCGTTGGGTCGGAGCTGGCGCCGCTGCGCAACCCGGTCATCATCGAGGGACATACCGACGCCGCGCGCTTCGCCGGTTTGTACAGCAACTGGGAGTTGTCCGCCGACCGCGCCAACGCTGCCCGGCGCGTGCTCGAGGCGTCGGGCCTCAGCCCCGTCCGCATCATCGAAGTTCGCGGGATGGCCGATCGCCAGCTCCGCAATCCGGAGAATCCGCTCGACCCGCGCAACCGTCGCATTACGATCCTGCTGCCGTTCACCACGCCGAATCCGGCCGATTCGACGAGGGTGGCCCTGCCGGCTCCGGTGCGGCTGCCGATCCCTCCAACGATTCCCGGAAAACCGGGCGCGTAGGCCGCCGTCGCCCCACCAACTGTTCAGCTCATCCCATTGTCGAAACGAGGACCGCACGTTCCTCGTACCTTCGGAATCACCGACGACAGGGGCAGCTCATGGAAGGGTTTCGGCGCGATCTCCGCTACGCGTTCCGCTCGCTAGCGCGCAATCCGAGTTTCTTTGTCGTCGCGGTGCTCACGCTCGCGCTCGGAATCGGCGCCACGACGGCAATCTTCAGCGTCGTGAACGGCGTGCTCTTGCAGCCACTGCCCTACCCCAATTCTGAACGCATCGTTCAGCTTTTTCAAATCGACAAGGACGGCAAACGGATCAGCGTGTCCGAGCCGAATTTCGACGATTGGAAAAGCCAGACACGCGCGTTTGGCTCGATGGCACAGTCGACGTCGTCGCAGGTGACCACCGTGAACGGATTGAGCGAGCCCGCTCGCGCTCACGCCGCGTCGGTCTCGCGCGACTTCTTTCGCGTCTTTGGCTTGAGGCCCGAGCTCGGCAGAACCTTCGCCGACGATGAGCTGCGATTGGGCGCGCCGGGTACCGTCATCGTGAGCCACTCTTTCTGGCAACAACATCTCGACGCGAGCCCCGCGGCGATCGGACGCAGACTGCAAATCGGATCGACGCTCTACACGGTCATTGGCGTCATGCCTGCACAGATGGATTTTCCGTCGGGCAACGAGTTGTGGATGCCGCACGAGATCGACGAGCGCAATCCGAGCCGCACGTCGCACGGCTGGCGAATCGTCGCGCGCCTCAAGGACGGCGTGACGGTGCCGCAGGCGCTCCGAGACCTGAGCACCGTGTCACGTCGGCTGAAACAACAGTACGGCGACGCCACCTGGATGTCGGACGGCGACCTCGTCACGCTACATGAGCAACTCGTCGGCAAGATCCGCACGACCTTGCTCGTGCTGCTCGGCGCGTCGGCGTTTCTGCTGCTCATCGCCTGCGCGAACGTCGTGAACCTGCTGGTCGCGCGCATGACGATTCGTCGCGGCGAGATCGGCTTGCGGCTCGCGCTCGGCGCCAGCCGAAAGCGCTTGGCGCAGCAGTTTCTCACCGAGGCCGGTGTGCTCGCGGTGTTGGGCGGCATCATCGGCGTCGCGATCGCCGCGGGTGGTGTTCGCGTGTTGCTGTCGATGCAAACGGGCAATCTGCCGCGCGCCGGCGAAGTGCAGCTGAATTGGCCGGTGTTGGCCTTTGCGTTGCTCGTTTCAATCGCGACGGCGCTCACGCTCGGACTGCTCGCCGTGTGGAACGGCACGCGCGGCGACATTCGAGAAACTCTCTCTGCATCGCAACGCACGCAAGCCGGCGCGGGATCGAGCGGAAGCATTCGCAGCACACTCGTCGTGACACAGATGGCGCTCACCGTCGTGCTACTGGTCGGCGCAGGCCTGCTTGCGCGCAGCTTCGTGTTGCTGAGCGACGTGAAGCCCGGATTCAGAACCGAGCACGTGGTGGTGCTCGACGCGGCCATTCCAGATGACGACCGCGTGAAAGGCGCCATGCGACGCGTCGCGTTCTACCAAGATCTCATGACCCGCGTTCGCGCCATTCCCGGCGTGACGAACGTGGGTTTGGCGAGTGGCGTTCCACTCGTGGGCGGCGGGAGCGACGGCGCGTATCTCATCATGAGCCGGATCGACGAGCCGTTCGTCATGTCCGACATCCCCAAACTGATCAAGGATCCAACACGTAGCGGATACGCGGACTTCTATGTCGTAGACGGCAACTATTTCGACACCATGAACATTCCGCTCGTGCAAGGCCGCATGTTCAACAGCGGTGATGTCGAAAGCGCTCCGCATGTCGCAGTCGTCAGCGCATCGCTGGCCAAAACCAAGTGGCCGAATGAAAGCGCGATCGGGAAGTTCATTCAATACGGAAACATGGATGGCGACATGCGTCCGTTCACGATCGTCGGCGTCGTGGGCGACGTGCGCGATCAAAGTCTCGCGGCCGAACCGGCGCCGAGCTTCTACGCGTATCAGCCGCAGCGAACGCACGCCGCGAGCAATTTTCACGTTGTAATGCAAACGCCCGGCGATCCCACGTCGATCATCTCCGCGGCGCGCGGCATCGTTCGCCAGATGCGTCCCGACGCGCCGACCGTATTTCGCACCATTGAAACCGTTATCTCTACATCGGTCGCTGATCGGCGTTTCGTGCTCGTGCTCGTCGGCGTGTTCGGCGGCGCGGCGCTTCTACTCGCCACACTCGGCGTCTACAGCGTCATCTCCTACCTCGTCACGCAGCGTCGCCGGGAGATCGGCGTTCGCATCGCCCTCGGCGCACAGCGCGCCGACGTGCTGCAACTCGTGCTGCGCCAGGGCGCAGCGCTCGCCATCGCGGGAATTGTGTTGGGCGGCGTGGGTGCGCTCTTTCTTACGCGTTTGCTCAAGGGACTCGTCTTCGGCGTAAGCACGACCGATCCGCTGGCGTTCGGCGGAGTGATCGTGCTGCTGACGGCGGTCGCGTTGTTGGCGAGCTGGGTTCCGGCGCGACGCGCAGCGCGCGTCGATCCCATGAACGTGTTGCGAGGCTCGTGATCAGCGTGATCAGCGTGATCGGCGCGATCAGGTCGAGGTGAGGCGCAGCGCCGCCCACTGCAGTGCATCGAGATAGAGGCTCGGCAGCGTTTCTTCCGACACTGCCGACTCGATCGCGATGTTCTTGGCGCCGTCCCAATCAGCTTTCTCGTATGACTCCACGAGTCTGAGCGGCGCACCCAACGGGCCTGTCCGCTCGAGCAATGCGCCGACCACATCGGTGCTCAGCTCGAGGCGAGAGAGAATCTTCTCCATCGGCACTTCGAGCAACACGTCGAGCAGCGACAACAACCCAACGATGAATGCCGAGCCGGCCTTGCGGCGATCAGTTGCTCCGCCCGCGAGGAGCTCGCACATCCGGCCGCGGGTAATCGCCGTCAACGCGAGCTCGTGACTCACGTCTCCTCTGCGGCCGAGTGACGCGACCAGGATGACGGCGAGCCAACGGTGCAGCATGTCGCGCCCGACCATGCGAACGGCGTGCGGAATCGACGTAATGCCTCGACCGCCCATTGCCGCAGCGTTCACGATGCGCAGCAACTTGTAGCAGAGAGCGACGTCGCCTTGAAACGCGGCGTCCAACGCTGAGTCGCTCGTATCCGGGTCTTGCAGAAGGTTGAGCAACCGCATGATCGAGAGCTGGCTCGGCGAGACATCCGTCTTCGTCAGCATCTCGGGCCGGCTGAACAGATAGCCCTGGAACAGCTCGAAGCCCATGTCGGCGCAAACGTCGCGCACCGTCGCGGTTTCTACGCGCTCGGCGAGAAGACGTACGCCGGCGGGTTGCAGCTGTTTTGCGACGCACGCCAGATCTTTCAGCGGGCGGCCGAGGACGTCGACTTTGACGATGGACGCGAGCTCGAGCAGCGGAAGCTTGTCCTCTGTGTAGACGTAGTCGTCGAGCGCCATGCGATAGCCGGCTTTCACCATCCGACGGCACGCCGCGATCGTGTCGTGATCGCACTGCACGCTTTCGAGCAGCTCGATGACAACGGCGCTCGGCTCGAACAGTTCCCAACTTTGGTTGAGCAACTGGCCCCGTGAAAAGTTCACGAATGCCACACCACCACCGGAGATTGCCGGCAAGCCAATACCGAGGAGCGAGCCGACAATGACCTCGGCGCTCATGTATCCATCCTCGCCGTCTGCTTTTTCCATCGACGCGTCGCGCCGATAGAGCAGCTCGTAGCCGTAGAGTCCCCGACCGAGCTCGAAGATCGGTTGTCTCGCCACGAAGATGGAGCTCATTACATCAATCCGGGGTGGTGGGAACGTGTCAACCCGCTTCCGGGGTTGATACGTGACGAACAGATTTCGGCCGCGCGCGAGCTTGCCGCGACCGAGGGACATACGGCGAAACGGTCTACTACCCTGCTTCCAGGACGCGAAATGCTCGTGCTAGGAGTCCTGTCTATCATTATCGGCGCCAGCGCCATTCCCTTGACCCCGGACACAGCGTTTCGCCTACCGGCCATGCCGGAAATTGCAATAGTCGCGACTCAGGGGCCAGGGACTCTCGACGATACAGTTGCGGCCCGGCTCGTTGTGGCGCCCTCGGACACCCCTAGAGTGCGCCGCAAGGCCATCGAAGTGAGCGATTGGTACTCTCGGCGGCTCACGATTCACCGGTATGTGGCTTACGCGACGCTTCCCGTTTTTGGAGTCCAGTATCTCGCCGGCGATCAACTCTATCATAAGGGTGCCGGCGCACCAACCTGGGCAAAGACGACGCATCGCATTGGAGCGACGTCGCTCGCCGGCATGTTCACGGTGAACACGGTGACCGGTGTATGGAATTGGTGGGATTCCCGGTCCGTGAGCCAAGGGCGAACGCTGAGGACGTTGCACGCGTTATCCATGTTGGCCGCCGACGGCGCCTTCACCTATGCCGGGGCGAAGCTCTCGAACGAGGCTGAGACGAGCAGCGACAAACGATCGCTCCATCGCACCATCGCTCTGTCAGCCATCGGCGTAACGGTGGTGAGCGGCGTCGCCATGAAACTCTGGAACCGATAACACCACTCATGACTCCACCAGAATCGCTGATCCACTTCCTCAAACCGTGGGCCGACTTTTATAGCCATTCAAAGACCGCCGCGACGATCGTGACGTATCTCCACGTCGCCGCGCTGCTTCTCGCCGGTGGTCTGGCAATCGCGACCGATCGAGGGTCGTTGCGCGCGCTACGAGTGGCCGCGGGCGAACGCGAGCATTACATGAAAGAGCTCGCAACGGTACACAAATGGGTGCTCGCGGGTCTCACGCTCCTGGTGGCGAGCGGGGTCGCGCTCCTGACCGCTGACATCGAGACGTTTTTCGGTTCATGGATTTTTTGGACCAAAATGGGATTGGTGATTCTGCTGCTGATCAACGGCTACATGATGACGCGCACGGAACGATTGCTCGCGCAGGACGCGAGCGAGAATTCGCCCCATTGGGGTTCGCTGCGCCGCGTCGCAGTCACGAGTCTCGGTCTCTGGTTCACGATCGCGCTCGCCGGCATTGCTCTCGTGAATTTTTCATAACCGAAGACGACAATTTGCGCGCGGGTACGGCGCGCTGATGGGAGGAAGTTTTGTGATCGATCGAACAGAAGGGCAACAACACATACCCGAGGCGGACTGCGACGCATGTCCGTTGCTTGGTCGGCGCACCTTCTTACGCGACGCCGCCGCGATCGCGGCCGGCGTGCTCGTCGCGCTCGGTGGAGCGCCCGCCGGAGTCATGGCTCAGCCAATCGAATTCATTTCGGCGTTGCGCGGCGGACGGCAGGACAAATCCTATCCAATTCCCGAGAAAGACGGCACGCAGATCGACAAGGACAACGACGCCATCATCACACGGTGGCAGGGCAAGGTGTACGTGTTCTCGCTGGCGTGCCCGCATCAGAACACCGTCCTGCGATGGTACGAAAAGGAGAGCGCGTTCGAATGTCCGAAACACCACTCGCGATTCGACGCCGGCGGGATCTACGTGAAGGACAGCGGTCGCGCCACGCGAGGCATGGATCGGTTCGTAGTGAAAAAAGACGGGAACAATGTGGTGGCCAATCTGGATAAGCTGTTGCAGCAAGACGAAGACGAAGCTGACTGGAAAGTGGCGTTCGTCACCGTCTGATGTCGGATCCCTCCCACACCCGCTCGAAAATGTCCTGCGACGATTGCCTCAACCGACGTGATTTTTTTGCCAAATCCGCGCTCGCGGCCGCCGCACTCATGCTCACCGAAGCATGCGGCGACGGACAGATCGGTCCGCCGCTCGGACACGTCGACGTCGGCACGGTGGCCCCGTTCAACGTGTCCAAGTTTCCAGGGCTCGCGACGGTTGGCACAGTCGTCGACATCGGAAACCAACGCGCGATAGTTCGAACGGGCCCAACCACCTTTCTCGGACTCTCGCGCATTTGTACGCATGAGGGGTGCGTCACCGATGTCACGAATAATCGATTCGAATGCCCGTGTCACGGATCGATTTTCGCGGCCGACGGCGCGGTTGTTCGCGGACCCAATATCGCAAGCGCGCCGATTACGCCGCTGCAGCAGTTGACCGTAACCTTCGATCCCGCGACCGGGATCATCACGGTCACGTAGCGAACAGGTAACCGTTGCCGCACACTCGGTCCATTTCGTAGGTTGTCCTTCATGCTGATCGGCGTTGCGGGAATGGTTGGAACGGGCAAGACGACGCTGTCGCGTGCACTCGCGTCGCGCTTCGGATTGCAAATCGCGCTCGAGAGTGTGGACGCGGACAATCCGTGGCTCGAAAGTTTTTACGCGGGGCCGGACGAGATGCGCGCGTACGCGCTCCCGCTCCAACTCCATTTCCTCGCCACACGATTCTCGAGCATGCGTCGCATGCGTGGACTCGGCGGGAGTTGGATTCTTGATCGCACGTGGTACGAAGACGCTGAGATTTTCGCCAGCGGGTTGTACGAACAGGGTTTGATGACCGCCGACGAATGGACGCTGTATCGGCGCTTGTACGCCGAGTTGCTGCATTCACCAGTGGCGCGTCCGCCTCGGCTGCTGATCTATTTGCACGGTCCGCTCGACGTGATCGTCGAGCGCATCGGCGCGCGAGGCCGGCCAAAGGAAAAGGAAACGCCGACCGAGTACTGGGCGGCATTGCATCAACGCTATGCGGACTGGATCACCGAATTCAGACATTGCCCCACGATCATGCTCGACGTCCGAGACTATGATCTTGTCCGCGACTCGGATGCTGTCGAAGAGATCGCGGCGCGCGTGAGGACGGAGCTCGACGGCGAACTGCCGCAAACCGAATTGTGGCCCGCGGTTTCGCGCAAGCGCGTGTTCGCGTAGGTCGTCGTTCGTCCTAGACACAAAGAACGTCCCGAACTCCGCGTCGGGGCGTTTTTTTCTTCTTCACCAGTTGTGCGGTAGATCCTTGACGTTCCCCGTGCCGGGCGCGACCCTAGTGCACAGCAACTCGGTCGCCGGCGAAGGCTCGACCATTCCGTCGATCATGTGGTTCTCGGGGAGGTTGTCATCGGCTGCCGCAGAACGATCGTCCTCGCGCTCACGTTCGTCGAAGTCGCGTCATGAGTACGCACATGAGTACGCATCTCTATTGCGTGGTGCCGCACCAATTGCGCGGTGCCGGTGCGATTCCGCCGGGATTGAGCGGCGTGGGTGGCGGTCGCGTCCGGGAGTTGCCGGTCGACGGACTTGTCGCCTGGGTGAGCGACATCGAGCGCGACGTTCCGATCTGGGGCACCGGTGTGCGCGAGACCGGCGAAGGTCTGCGCGAACACGATGCGGTCGTCGAAGCCGCACTCGAGACGGGCACCACTCCGGTGCCCGCGCGCTTTGGCCAGCGCTTCGACGATGATGATGCCTGCCGAGCCGCGCTGGTCCGCCGCGCCTCGTCGGTGGAATCGCTCGTCACGACGATGCAGGGATTCGTCGAGATGACAATCATCATCACGCCGTCGACTCGCCGCATGTTGCGCGACCTCGAGCCCGTCATTCCTGAAATGCTCGAGCCGCAGACTCGAGGCAACAGTCCGCGCTATCTCGACAAACTGCGCGCGACCGAGAACGCATCCGGCGCCGTGAGTCACGCGACGGATGGATTGGCCGACCAAATTCGCCTGGCGACCGTCAGCGTCGTGAGACGATCCACCGTGCATCAGTCGGTCACACCAATGCCGCTGCGCACGATCTCTCACCTCGTCGCGCGCGACGACATCACCGCCTACAAACGAGCCGTCCGGACGGTGCAATCGGCGGGCGAATTCAGATTTCTGGTGATCGGACCGCGCGCACCATATAGTTTTTGCGGCCTCACTGATGATTCCGGCGGGACGCACGGGATGAACCTGGCCGACTGAACAGGTGCAACCAGTACGTCGCTCGGGAAACTCGGCGGCCGATTTGGGGTAGTAACGACAGTCCATGAGTCGAACTACTTCGGAGCCTTCCATGCTTATCCCTATGGCGCAGTTGACGCACAAATATTTGCGTCGCGCCGTTGCACTTGCTGCACTTGCTGTTCTCTCGCTCGCCGCCGCCTGTGCGGACAAGGCGGCGAAAACCGCCACAGCCGACTCCTCGCTCACGCGAGATCTTGCGCTCGCCGGACAGCAGGCATCCGTCCCAAGTTTTCAGGACACCGCGGTCGCGCCCGCGCCCAAGCCGGCAGTGATCGCTCCGAAAGAACCTCCCGCTCCAGTGCGCACACCGCGCGCGGCGCGCCCCAAGAATCCGCCACCCAAGCCTGTCGAGCAGGCTCCCGTTCAAGCGCCTGCGCCAGTCGCCCAACAACCGGCGATGGCCCCGGTGCCCGCGCCTTCCGCCGCGCCCATCGTGTCTGAAATCGGCGCCGGCTCCGGCGGCACATTGACGAGCGGGTCGAAAGTGTGTTCGTCCACCAACCTGCCCGGCGACAAGCTCGTCGCCACGCTCGCGAGCGACGTCACCGGCACCAACGGCGCCGTGATTCCCGCCGGCTCCACGGTCGTGCTCGAAGTCGCGTCGGTCACACCCGGCCAGAGCGCCGAGACGGCGCAACTCGGGCTGCACGTTCGCTCGGTGATCGTCAACGACAAGACCTATAACGTCGACGCCACCGTCACGCCAACGACGCCGCTCGAGAAATCGAAGATCCCCGACGCCGATCCGAACGCCGACAAAAAGAAAGTCATCGGCGGCGCGATCGCCGGCGCCATTCTCGGGCAGATGATCGGCCACAACACCAAGGGAACGATCATCGGCGCGGCGGCCGGTGCCGCGACCGGTGCCGCCGTCGCAAAGTCGGGCGGCGAAAAATGGCAGGCGTGTCTTCCCTCCGGTGCGTCGCTGCGTCTAACACTCAACGCACCACTCGTGATATCATCGTGAGTGGCCTCATCACGCCCCCGCTCTCCGAGCGTCCCGCCGGCGCTTAAGCCGTTTCATCCGATCGTCCGAGCGTGGTTTCGCGACACGCTCGGCGCGCCCAGTCCGCCACAGAAGCAAGGATGGCCGGCGATCGCCGGTGGCTCGCACACGCTCATCCTTGCGCCCACAGGCACCGGTAAGACACTCACGGCGTTCCTCTGGGAGCTGAACCAACTCATCGTTGACGGAATGGCTGAGCCGCTGTCGAACGCGGTTCACATTCTGTACATCTCGCCGCTCAAGGCGCTCAACAACGACATTCAGAAGAATCTCGAGCAGCCACTCGCGCAGCTGCGCGAGCGATTCGCCGAGGCGGGCAAGTCGTTTCCGGAAATTCGCGTCGCCGTGCGCACGGGAGACACCCCCGCGTCGGCCCGCGCGCGGATGCTCCGCAAGTCGCCGCACATTCTCATCACGACGCCGGAATCGCTGCACATCATGCTGACGACCACGCGCGGTCGCGGCATGTTCAGCGGCGTGCGTGCCGTGATCGTCGATGAGATTCACGCACTCGCCGGCACGAAGCGCGGCGCGCATCTCGCGCTGACCCTCGAGCGCCTCGAACAGGTCGCGACACAACCTCCGCAGCGCATCGGTCTCTCAGCCACACAAAAGCCGCTCGACGAAATCGCGAAATTTCTCGTCGGCGCGTCGCGTGAATGCACAATCGTCGACTGTGGCCTCGTCAAAAAGCTCGAGCTGTCAGTCGAGTCGCCCGTCGACGACCTCGCGCACGTCGGTGGAACGATTTGGACGTCGGTCACGCCGCTCGTGCTCAAACACATACGCGCGGCACGCACGACGTTGATCTTCGTGAACAATCGCGGCCAAGCCGAGAAGATGGCGGCGCGCATTAACGCGACGGCCGGCGAAGAAGTCGCACTGCCCTACCACGGGTCGCTGTCGCGCGAGCGCCGTCTGCTGCTCGAAAACGCACTCAAGTCCGGGACGCTGAGCGCGCTCGTCAGCACCAGCTCGCTCGAGCTCGGGATTGACATCGGTTCGGTCGACGTCGTGCTGCAACTGCAATCGCCCAAACGTGTCGCCAACGGCCTTCAACGCGTCGGGCGCGCGGGCCACTCGCTCGATGCGGTGAGCCGAGGCGTGTTCGTGCCCACTTTCCGTGACGATGCCATGGAGTTGCTCGCAGTCGTGGGCGCGATGCAGGACGGCGACGTCGAGCCCACGCGCGTCGTGCAGAACTCGCTCGACGTTCTCGCGCAGGTAGTTGTTGCCATCGTCGCGATCGACGACGATTGGACCAGCGCCGCACTGTTTGACCTCGTTCGTCGCGCGTACCCGTATCACCAACTCAGTCGCGGCGCGTTCGACGAAGTGCTCGCCATGCTGTCCGGGAAGTATCCATCGGACATCGCGTCCGAGCTCGACGCGCGCATGAGTTGGGATCGCGTGACCGACACGCTGACGTCGGCGCGCGGTTCACGAATGGTCGCCGTCATTTCCGGCGGTACGATCCCCGACCGCGGGCTCTATTCCGTCAATCTCCCCGACCGTACGCGACTCGGCGAGCTCGACGAAGAGTTCGTGCACGAGACGCGTGTCGGCGACGTCTTTCAACTCGGATCGTCCACTTGGCGCGTGAATGCCATCGAGCATGACCGCGTGATCGTCACGCCCGCGCCCGGCGCTCCGGCGCGTATGCCCTTCTGGCACGGCGAGTACGCGGCGCGCTCATCCCACTTGGCGACTCGTATCGGAACCCTCCGTCGCGAGCTCTACGCCGCGCGGACCGACGAGCACGTCACTCGCCTCGCCGATCGCTATCGGTCCGACCGCGCCACGCTGACGTCGCTCGCCGAGTACGTTCAACAGCAGCATGTCGCGACGAACGGCGTGCCCGATGAGAAAATACTCATCGTCGAACAATTTCGCGACGAGATGGGCTCGGTGCGGGTCGTGATCCATGCGCCGTTTGGCGGACGCGTCAACGCGCCGTGGGGGATGGCCCTGGGGGCGCGCGTCGGCGAGTGGCTGCGCGAGCAAGGTCGCGCGGCACGCGACGGCCCGGACTTCGACGTACAGATCCAGACGACCGACGACGGCATCATGCTGCGGTTGCCAAGCCTTCGCGAGTGGCTTCCGGTCTCGCTGATTCGGGAGCTGAGCGCCGGAGACGCCGAGCAACGCGTCCTGGCCGCGATCGGCAAGTCGTCACTGTTCGGCGCACGCTTTCGAATGAACGCGGCTCGCGCACTTCTCCTGCCCCGCGGCAATCCGCGACGGCGTATGCCGCTCTGGCTCCAGCGACTCAAAGCCGCCGACTTGCTCCAAGCCGTCGAAGAATTTCCGTCATTCCCGATTCTGCTCGAGAGCTACCGCGAGGTGCTGCAGGACGCGTTCGACATGCCGGCGTTGGCGCAGGTGCTCAACGATCTCGCCGTCGGAAACATTGGTATGCGCACGGTGGAAACCGAAATGCCGTCGCCCTTCGCAGCGTCGCTGCAGTTCGGCCTCGTGATGGATTGGATGTACGCCGACGACGCGCCCCGCGCCGAGCAGCGTGCCGCGTTGCTGTCACTCGACCGCGCGTTGCTCGACGAGCTGATGGGATCCGAAGGCGCCGACGAATCGACACTCGCCATGCTCGAGTCGATGCTCGCACGCCGGCGCGGTACCGCCCCCGGTGCGCGTGCGCGAACCGCCGACGAGCTCGCGGCGCTCATCGACCGCGCGCCGGATCTCACGATGAACGAGTTGTACGACCGCGTCGCTACGATCGACGAGGGTCGTCGGGGTGATCCGATCATCGAGCTCCTCGAACGCGGACGCGTTGTCGCGATCGACATTCCCACCGCCGCCGGCAACACGCAACAGCGCATCATCCTCACGGAGAATTTCGGCCGATACGTCGCGGCGTTCGGCGCGAATGCGATTGCCAACGTCCACACGGGCGGAACGCTCCAGCCTCGTCGTGCCGCGGACGTCGTGCCGGAATCGCTCGCCCAGGCCGTCGTCACACCGATCGTCGCTCGACGCGAGTTGCTCGTGCGCTTCATTTCGCTCGCCGGCGCCGTCTCGGTAGACGACATCCTCGCACGCTACGATTTCGATCGCGCCTGGGTCGAAGACCGACTCGACGAATGGACGCGCCTCGGACGACTCGTGCGCGGCGCATTCGGCGGCGACCAAACGACCACACGCTGGTGCTCGCGACGATTGCTCGAGCAAGCGCGTCGCCGGGAGCTCGCCCACGCACGCAAACAGATCGAAGCCGTCGACCTCGGCCGCTTCGCTCACTTTGTTCAGCGCTGGCAGCACCTTCACCCGGAAACTCGAATCACCGGAGACGGCGGCACCGTTGCCGTCGCACGTCAGATGTACGGCATTGCTCGGCCGGCTGAGCAATGGGAGAATGAGTATTTTCCCATTCGCGTGGACGACTATGTCGCGCTCGCTCTCTCGCGACTGATCGGCGCCGGCGAAATGGTCTGGATCGGTGGCACCGCGAGCAACAAGCCGGATGAAGCCGGGGATTTGTCGACGATTCGCTTCCTGCGCCGGGGAACGGGACGAGCGTGGCTCGGTGACGTGGGGGCTCGTCCGATGAGCGAACACGCGCAGCAAGTCCTCGACGCACTGGCTCGCGACGGCGCGTCGTTCTTCGACGAGTTGATGACCAGTGCCAATCTCACATCGCGACAATTGCGCGATGGATTGCGGGAGCTCGTCGGCGCCGGCCTGGTCACCAACGACACCATGGAATCGCTTCGGCTCGTGATTGGCTGGCGGCCGACGTTGTCACCCCGCGATCGAACACAGCCCGATCCCACTCGGTGGCTGCCCGCCGACTTTACTCCGACGGCCCGGCGATATGTGGTGCAGCGGCGGCCGAATCTGCGCCGCGTTCCGCGATGGAAGCGCCCTGACAAGGAGGGCGCCGAAATCGTCAATTGGCCGGGCCGTTGGTCACTCGCGCGCGTACCGCGAGTCCTCGGCCCCGACGTCGACGAAGCGGCGTGGGCCGAGATGATTGGACGACAATGGCTCGAGCGCTACGGTATCGTGTCGCGCGAAATCTGGCGTCGTGAGCGTCCTGTGATCGCATGGCGCGCGATCTACCGTGAGCTCAAGCGCCTCGAGTTTCGCGGCGAAGTGCGTCGTGGATATTTCGTGCGCGGGTTGTCCGGCGCGCAGTTCGCACTTCCTGAAGCGGTCGAGGCGTTGCGTTCCTCAAGCGCTGATGAGCAGCCGTCCGCGGTTGTCATGCGCGCGAGCGACCCGGCGAACGTCTACCTGCTGCCGATGCCGCAGGACCCGGCGCGCGATCCGTTCGTGCGGCCGCGCAGTCGTGGCGCACTGCTCATCACGGTCGACGGTGTTGTCGTCATGATCGCCGAAGGGCGAGGCGCGCGCATCACATTGCGGGCGAACACCGAGCCTGCGATCGTGACGCGCGCCGCCGCCGCCCTCGCCGCTCATCTCGCGCCGCGCGTGAGTCGCGATATCGCGGTCGAGACAATCGACGGACAACCGGCGGGCGGCAGCACGCATCTCGATGCATTTCGAGAAGCCGGCTTCAAGCGCGGCAGCACCGGCCTTCGATACTATCGAAGCGTGTAGCCACTCGCTGGGCCAACCAAAATCCTCATGGCTTCGGCTTCCGCGTCGCCGGCTCGGTGCTCTGCGTCTTCGGTTGAGTCGTGGGATCGACACGCAATGATACGCCCGCCGAGTCGCCTGTGATGGGCGCTGACTGCGCTGAATCAAAGTCGCGAATCATCCCGCTCAGACCGGCGCCCTGCGCCACCGCCTTGGTCGTTGCAAATATGCTCGTCGCGCCGGCGATGTTGCCCTTGCTCCGTAGAATGTCGGCGAGCTCCGCACCGGCGAACACGTACAGCGCGGGCATACTCGCTGACGGACGATCGATCCACTTCCCTTCACGTGCAATGGAGTGGTGCCCGACGAACACGTCGTTCCAGAGTGCGGTCGATCGCGCGACGTCGAACCAACCGTCGCCCTGCACGAATGCGGTGTCGTGCGGCACGACTCCGCTCGCGGGCGGCACGAATACCTTGGACGCGAGTCCCTGTGTCAGGACGTTGTTCTCGAGGCCGAGTGCGCGCGGATAACCGACCGCTGATCGCGCAAAATAGATCGGCCGCTCTCCCCACGAATCTTGAATCATTCGAAGCACGAGCGCGTCGGCGCGCATCAATACCCCGTATTCGAGGTTCTTTGGATCGATCGTCGCGTGAATCTCGTGCGATGCAAACAGCATCGGCTGCGACAACGGATAGTAGTCGGGAACCGCGTCGGCGTCCGCGAAGCTCATGTGCAGCGGCGGCTGCGTCGGCTTCACCCATGTTTTCCCGCGATAAATTGCCGGGCCCTTCGCGGCATCGTAGTCGTAGATCGGGCGACGGATGATCTGTCGCCCATACCAGTCCGTGTTGAGCAGCGACGTGCACGCGATCACCACGTCGCGACGAATCCCCTCGACTTCCTGCGCGTACCAGAGGGGGAACGTGTCGTTGTCGCCCACGGTGACGAGCACGCCGTACGGTTCAACTGAATTGAGGATGTCGGCGGCCACATCTCGCGTCGCATGATGATGCGCCCGAGACGCCGACGTCCAGTTGCCTGCGAGTGGCACAAAGGCGAGCAGCAACGCCGGCGATGACAACGCCCATCCGCGCGATGACGGTTCCGTGATGGCGTTCCGCGCATCGCGACGCTCTCGTGTGCCGATGAGTGACGCTATGGATTCCCAGACAGAGATCAAGCCCAACGCCGCCCACACACCCCAAGCCGAGTAGCTCCAGAGGAAGAAGTAGTCACGATCGCGAACCTCGTGGGGCGCCTGCGAGGCCTGGTCCTGCGACGCGCCGAGCTTGAAGTTGAGGTAGTAGATCAGCATGAGCGTCATCGTGAACATCAATGCGCTGAAATACCAGAAACTCTTACGGTCGCGCCGATAGTGAACGCCGGCACCGAGAAATCCCAGCACGAGGAACGTGGCAGCGAGCAAGGCCTGAGAGAATGCATGCTGCGCGTTCGCGTCGCGCAGCCATTGCCATTTGAAATACATCCACCACATCCCGACCTGTTCTCCAAGCGACGCCTGGCGATCGCTCAACGATGGCTTGCCGTATTGCCCGCGATTGAAGTTGTACATGAAGACGCGATACGTGTCCTTCGACAGAGTGCAGGACAGCTCGAGCTTCGTTCGGCATGCGGTCGGTTCGCCCTCATTCAGTGCCGGGAAGTGCGCAGCGCGAATCGGCTGCGTGGCAAAGGGCGTGATTCCCACGAAGAGCGCCACCACGCATGCGAGCAGCAGGCGTCCGCGAAGAAGCGTGGCCGGCCGCTGCATGATCACCGCGAAGGCCACGGCGGGTCCGGGCAGCATGCCGGCCATGTGATTGGCGTATCCAAGGCCGCAGAGATACGCGATCATGACGAGCGAACGGCTGGCCGTCGGACTCTCGGGGCGATCGGACCAGCGGACGGCCAGCCACGAAATGATCGCGATGCCGGCCAACGATACGGTGTACACTTTTTCGTTGACGACGGACTGATTCCAGACCGTGAACGCGGTCGCGCCGATCAATGCCGCCACCACGCCGCCGGCGATGCGTTGCCACCGCTCCGCCAGCCAATTGCGCAGCACGTGTTCGGTGATGAGAAACCACATGCCTGCCGCGACGGCACTGCACACAGCGGCGAGCACGTTGACGCGCGCCGCGACATTCGGCGCGATCGGCAACAGCGAGAAGACGTGCCCGATGATGACGAAGAACGGATTACCCGGCGGGTGCGGTAGTCCGAACGAGTACGCCGCGGCGATGTATTCGCTCGTGTCCCACATGGCGGTGGACGGCGCCATCGTGATCAGGTAGAGGCCGAGCACCGCGAGGGAGACAACCGTCGCCACTCGGTACGAGGGCCGGTCCGCCTCCTCCTCGACTCGGTCTGCGGGCCCGGATCGCCAGATGGCGAGCGGGATCAGCACGCAGTAGGCGACGGCGAGCAGCAGCGCCGACATGGTGGTTCCGCCGCGCACGAGGTCGACGAATCCAAGGGCCAGGGCCAGCACCGCGGCCGCGTAGAGATAAATTTTTGTCTCTTTGGTGTACGTCAGAACACTCATATACATATCCTCACACAGTCGATCAATCGTGAATGATGGCGCGAAGGTCTGGGAGAGCCGCCTGTTGCTCGAGCGCATACCGCGCCCAGGCGCGCACCCGCGGACTCGGATCGAGCTCGGCCGCCGTTCTCGCGACGGCCACCGAGTCCTGCCGCTGCGCGAGGCCGAGCACGGCATAGGCCCGCGATTCCCAGCGGGTGTCGCTCATGAGGGTCGTCAACACTTCCCGCGTCGGGGCAAGTCGCACGGCGCTCATCGGACCCGCCACCGAGAGTGTGCCAACGGCCGCTACCAGCGCCCAGCCACGCGCGACGGGGCGGACATCGTGCCGGGTGTCGAGCACCGCCGAGAGGCGCGCGCGGAGTCCGGCCGGATTCGACAGCGCGAGTGCAGCGCTCCGCACCGACGTCGCGGCGCACATGGCATCGGCGGCTCGCACGAGCAGCTCCGCGTAGTCACTCCGACGCACGCCGGCCGCGATCACGCGATCATCACAGGCCAACTCGCAGTCCTCGCGCAATCCGCGCGCAATCCACCACGCGCCCGGATGAAACCAGTACAAAGCGCAAACAACCCGCCCCGCGAGATTGAACGTCCAATCCGACGCTCGAACATGCGCGAGCTCGTGGAGCAGAACGATTCGCCGCTCGTCGTCGCTCCAGGCAGTCGCCGACGACGGAAGCGCCACCACCGGCCGCCAAAATCCCCACGTCATCGGCACCACGATCGTCGGCGACATCACCAACCGCACGGCACGACGGATTCCGAGCGTGCGACGAACGTCATCGACGCCCCACGGTCCACCATCGAGGAGAAGTGCCGAGCGTGCGTATTTGCGAACTCTAATGGAGGCGAGGAGTGTGGGGAGTACGACCGTCGCAATCCCGACGACATAGATCACGAACAACGCCCGCACCAACACGGCGGCGTATGACGCGACATCGGCGACATCCGGCGCGGCAACCAGCGCACGCAACGGTACCATGGACGCCGTGACCTGAACGCGACCAAGGGCGACGAGCGGCGCGGCAAGCGCAGGCGGCACGACCCACGCAATCCAGTGCAGCGGCAACTGCCGTCCGATGAGGACGAGCGCGAGGGCGACGATGGCCGAGCGCCACACCAACACCCGCGAGCCGGCGCTCGACCGCCGAAGAAAGAATGCGGCGACAGCCGCCAGAACGAGCGGCAACATGGCCAGCAACGCGACCGTGTACACCGTCGCCACCGCACGCGCGGCGTCGAGCGGAATCACGGGAATCGAATCTGCCGGCGGGGAAAACATGACCGCTACCGTCCGTCGTCGCGCAGACGACGCACCGCGCCGCTGATCTGCTGCCGCTCTTCGGGCGTGAGCGGCCGATCAGACTCGTCGAGCAAGGCCGCAACAGCAGCGGCGCGAGATCCGTTGAAAAACGTTCCGACCAGATGGCGCACGGCTGAACGTTGCGCCACGCTCCGGGGAGTCACCGGAAAATAGACATGCCGCGGACCATCCTTCTCGTGGCGCAGATGACCCTTCTCCTCGAGGATCCGAAGCATGGTGCGCACGGCCGCGGCAACCGGCGGCTCGGGGAGCTCGCCGTGGATCTCGACCGCGGTCATATGACCATGCCGATACACCAAATCCATGATCTGCCGCTCTCGGCGGCTGAGATGCTGGGGAGACGCAGGACTACGAGTCACGTGGCGTTTGAACGGAATGGGGTGATCTGCCGTGATCTTGCCGGTTTGCCAATTTCTTGCCGATCTCTTGCCCATCTTTTGCCGATCTTTTGCCGGAGACAAAAGCTTATCTACTCAAGACAATATTTTGTCTTGCGCGCGTTCTGTCAATGCCCGTTCCATCGCGATTTCAGTATTCAAGCTCTCCGCGTCACGGGCAATCGTCGCCAGAGCCAGCACTTTCCCGGCTCGAACCAGCCGAACCGCCGCATCGCGCTGGTCGGCGGAACCGTCCACATCCACGCGATCCCACTTTTCCGCGTGCCCCACATAGTTGATCGTCACGTCGTAATGCGCGCTCCAAAAAAACGGAACGAGGTCGAAGCGCTCGTTCGCCCCTAGAATGTTTCTCGCCGCAACCTGCCCCTGCCGCAGCGCCACAACCCAGTGCTCGACACGAATTCGGTCGCCGCTGTGTGGATCAGGCCACCGCGCGATATCCCCCGCGGCAAAGACTCCGGGAACGCTCGTTTCCAGATGCGTATCCACCTCCACCCCACGATCCATCACCAACCCTGCCTCCTCGGCGAGGCCCAACCGCGGCTTCACTCCCACTCCGACGACAACCAGATCACAGGGCAACCGTGTGCCGTCGTTCAGGACGACCGCGTCCGATTCGATGCGCTCCGGGGTGCGGCCGAGATGAAAGACCACGCCCTTCGCCTCGTGGACGGATTGAATGAACGCGCCGAGGTATTCGCCGAGGATGCGTTCGAGGGGGAGTTTTTCTGGCGCGACGACGTGCACGTCGACGTTGCGAGCCCGGAGCGACGCCGCGACTTCCAGCCCGATGAAGCTCGCGCCGATCCCCACGGCGCGCTTCGCCGTCTTGGTGGCGGCGATGATTGACCGACTGTCGTTCAGAGATCGCAGATAGTGCACGTGCGGCTGGTCGTCGCCCGCAATCTTGAGATGAACCGGCTCGGCGCCCGTGGCCAACAGGAGAGCGTCATATGAAATGATGCCGTGGCCCGTCACTGTGACTGTGCGCGCACTCGTATCGAGATGCGTTGCAGTTCCGCGAACGACGCGCACGTCGTGTTCTTCGTAGAACCCCGCCGGGCGGAGTGGAATCCACTCCTCGGGGGCGTTCCCAGCGAGATAGTCTTTTGAAAGATTCGGCCGATCGTACGGTGAGCCGTCGTCGTCATCGACCATCGTGATGCGACCGTCGTAGTGACAGCGGCGCAGCATCTCCGCCGCGGCCGATCCCGCGGCGCCCCCGCCGAGGATCACGACATCGCGCGGCATCACCGAGCGGTCGAGCGCAATTGGAAAGTCCGGCGCGAGCGGATCTCGTTGGATTTTGTCCGTCACGATGATTTTGCCGCCGCGTTCTTCGACGTTCCAGCGAGACACGGGATTGAGTGCGGGAGCGCGCAGTGCCTCGCCGGTGCGAAGACTGAAACAGGCGTGGTGCCACGGACAGCGGATCGTGTCGCCGACAATCGCTCCCTCGGCGAGCGGTCCGCCGTAGTGCGTGCAGCTCGCGGCAATTGCGATGATATCGCCATCCCCCTCCAATCGCACGAGGAGCACCGGCTCACCGTTCGCGTGACCGAGGAGTCTGTCGCCCGAGTGAAGCGTTGTCGCATCGATGCCGGCGCCGAAGTCGGGACCGCTGAGCTCTGCCTCGCCACCCATTGTGCCCTCCAGTTCAGGGGCTCGATAAATTCAATCTACGCGTTCGCCTCCGGCCTTCCATAATCTTCTCACGATTCTCATGGACCTTCTCAGCTATCCAATTGGTCGCTCTCATCGGCCCGAATCACTCACCGTCGCCCAGCGTCGCTCGGCCATCGACGCCATCGCAGACGCGCCGACGCAATTGCGCGCGGCGATCCGCGGACTCGACGACACACAGCTCGACACACCGTATCGCCCTGGAGGATGGACGGTTCGCCAGGTAGTGCATCATGTCCCCGACAGTCACATGAACGCATTCGTTCGATTCAAGCTGGCGCTCACCGAGGACACGCCGACGATCAAGCCGTACGACGAAGCTGCGTGGGCGACGCTCGAAGATGCGCGCACGACACCGATCGAGACGTCGTTGACGTTGCTCGACACGCTGCACGACCGATGGATTCGCATTCTCAATGCGATGTCGCCGGCGGATTTCGAGCGGAAGCTGAATCATCCGGAGAACGGAACCATGAGTCTGGATCAGATGCTTGCGCTGTATGAATGGCACGGCAAGCATCACGTCGCGCACATCACGAGTCTCCGCGCGCGCAACGGCTGGGCATGATGATCCCGGCGTGCGCACGGGGTCGCCATCGTCGCGACCAACGTGATGCGCGTCACGCTCTCTCTCGAGTTGCTGCATTTTTCCGATTAACAACTCGGCGCGGCCTTCGTCTCCCATTGCGAGAGGAACGCCGCTCGGCGCACGGCGGAGCGGCATCACGATGGACAAGCGGGGGCATATGAGAATCCTCAAGACGTTCGCACTCGGTGCGGTCATGATGGCGGCAACGGCGGGAATCGCGCGGGCACAGGGCACGCCACCAACGCGGCAGGAGCTTCGCGATCTCCGGCGCGATCATCGCGATGTGGTTCGCGACAAGCACGGTACGAGGACGGACGTCAGAGACCTGCGTGGCGACCAGCGCGACCTGCGGCAGGACAAGAAGGACGGCGACAAGCGCGAAGTCTGGCGCGACCGGCGCGAAGTGTGGGGCGACCAGAAGGACGTGCACCAGGACCGGCACGACGTCGCGGCCGACAAGCGCGAGGTTCGCCACGACCGCCGGCAGATCCGGAAATAGGGCAAATTGCAAATTGGGGCGTGACATCGGCGCACACTTTGCTTAGAATCGAGCTTCCGTCACCCCCCTCGCCCGCGAGTAGGCAAGGGGGGTGAACGGACGTTGCCGAGAGGCATCCGTTCCCCTCCCATTCATTCCGGGAGTTTCCGACGGACCCGCCGAGTCGTCTGAGTTGGCAAGCTCGACCGACCGTTTTTCTGATTGGGTGGTACAAACGCACGCCCAGGCAGATGCCGGTCCCTTCGGCTGGGCGTACTCTTGCCGAGCATCTATCGAACGATGGCCCCCCGCGACGACCGGGATACCAGAGAACAGGCGGTAAGCGAGGCGGTGCTCAAAACGAGCATCGGCTCTGGGCTGCTCGCTCAACAGAACACGCCGTCGGCTGACCAAGCGATCGCCGTCTCGAAAATCTGCCCGCAGTGCGGCGGAGAATACGAGACGGGCGACCGCTTTTGCCCCAAAGATGGATCGTCGCTCCGCCCAAAGAGCGGCGGAGATCCGCTCGTCGGCCGTGTGATCGCAGACCGCTATCTCATTCTCGCGCAGATCGGCGAAGGCGGCATGGGCCGAGTGTACCTCGCCGAGCACGTGAAGATGAATCGGCAGTGCGCGATCAAGGTGATGAACCCGTCGCTCATTCACGATACCGAATCGGCAGCCCGTTTCGCTCGCGAGGCCTCCAATGCCGCGCGAATTCTTCATTCGAACGTCGCCGCGGTGTTCGACTACGGTGAATCGGACAAGGTCGTCTATCTCGTGATGGAGTACGTAGACGGCGAGTCGCTCTCCACGATCATCGCCCGCGAGGGGCGCCTCGACCCCCGCCGGGCCATCGACATCGCGCGTCAGATTGCCGACGGTCTGGCGGCCGCGCACGACCTCGAGATCGTCCATCGCGACCTCAAGCCGGACAACGTGATCGTGTCGCGCAGCCGCGGCGGCCGAGAGATTCCCAAGGTCGTGGATTTTGGAATCGCCAAAGCGCTGTCGGACACACCCGAAGACGCGCTAACGCGAAGCGGTCTGGTCATTGGCACGCCAGAATACATGAGCCCGGAACAGCTGCTCGGCGATCGCGTGGACGCGCGCGCCGACATCTACAGCTTGGGGTGTATTCTCTACCAAATGCTTACCGGCGAAGCGGCATTTGCCGCCGACTCGCGAGAGCAGATGATCCGCCGGCGCTTGCACGAGCCGCCGCCGCACGTTCGCGACGTCCTTCCCGAGCTTCCGCGCCGCCTGGACACGCTCATCGTGCACATGCTGGCGCGCTCCCCGGGCGACCGAATGAAGAGCGCGGCCGAGGCGCGGGATGCGCTCGATCCGTCGCTCACGCTCGTCGGTTGGGAACCGAAGTCGCTCAAGAGCCTGCCACTGACCAACCGAGCCGCGCTAACTGTCGCGGGACCGGTGGCGTCGGATCCGTCGCTCCAGCCAACGATTCCGCTGCCGCGACAGCAGGCGAGCGTGAGGCGCATCGCGTTCGGCGCGGTCGTTGGATCAGCGGCTCTGTTCGGCGGCCTCGTGTTTTGGTCCGGCCGGCAAGGAAATGACCCCGAGCCGGTCGTGTCGCGGGACTCGACAACCGTGCCGACGATCACGCCCGCTGCGGTTCTGACTCCACCACCCGTTCTGCCGAAGCGCGACACAACGACACCGATACAACGGCAAGTGCAGAAGCCGGTGCACCTGCCGGCCAAACGCGCCGCGAGCGATTCACTTGCCGCTGCCGCGCGTGCCGCAGCCCAGGCGGATTCAGTTCAGTCTCCCGGTACCGACTCGCCCGAATCGCAGATCCAACACGCGATCGCACCGTTCGTGTTGTCGCTCAAGACTCGCAATATCGATCAAGTGGGAGCGACCGCGCCGATTCCGTTGGACCTTCGGCAATGGCTGTCGCAGCTCTTTGAATCGGCGGACAACGTCCGCGCGACAGCGCAGTACGGCTCGTCGAAATTCGAAGGCGACTCGGCCGAAGTTCCGGTGACCCTTCGCCTGCTATACGATTTCCGCAGCGGCGTCGGGCCCGGGACGGCGGAGCGGAAGTACCGCGTGAAGCTGATCCACCGTGACGCGCGGTGGGAAGTCACGCAGTTCGTCCCGCTGTCCTAACTGTCCGCTGCGTTAGGGCGTCTTTCCGAGACGGCTCCGCAGGTCGGCTGACACGTCGTCGAGCAACTTGCTGTCGTAGCCGACGTCCCACTCTTCGGCGCGCTGCCAATTCGCATCCGCGCGCACCGAGACCTGCTTCCATTCGTCGCCGAGGAAGCGGATGATGATTCTCGTACGATAGTGGAGGTCGGGCGCGCCGTTGCGGCTAAAGCTCGCCTGCCAGGGCGTCATCAAGAATCCCGCATGTTGATCGGAGACGTCTATGGAAAAACGCTGATTGAGTAAATCAGTGGCAGCCTTGAACGAGACCGCCTTTTGAGTGCTATCGCGAATTTCGATCACGCGCGTGGCGCGCGTGTCGGAGCTCGTCCGCACGAACGTTTCGGGCGGCCCCGACGAGGGAGCGATCGGACTCCGGAGGTGGACCCCATGGCACGCGCTCAATGCGAGGACGGCGAAGAGCGCGGTGGCGACGCGCCGCGTGGGCGGGAACTGGGCTGACATGTTGATCGGAAAGGATACGCTCGTTGGCCTACAACATACAGACGCGCGAGCGAGCACGACGCTTCGTTATCGTCGCATATTCTTTCGTTTCATTGTACACATTCGGCCCTACTGTACACATTGCGCCCGGGGATCAGGCTTGGGATGATCGACCACGATCCGGTGATCGAGGTTCGCCACTCGCGCCCCGATGTCGTGCACGAGATTGGCGACGCGCGCCATGTGATCGTAGTCGATGTACTGGGGTTCGTCGGTGAGCTGATGGTAGTCGCGATGGCCGCCGGTCGAGAAGAAGACGATCGGAATGCCATAGCGGGCGTATTCATAGTGATCACTGCGGCAATAGTACTGCTGCGGATGCCCGTTGGCGTCGAATTGATAGTCGAACTGAAATGGGCTGGGCTCCGTCTTGGAGACTGCCTCCACGAGGTCACCGAGCTCCGTGGACAGGCGGCGCGAGCCGATCAGTTGGAGGTAGCCAGGCCCGCCGCCCTTCTCATCTTGGACACCACCGCGTCCAACCATGTCGATGTTGAGCTGCGCCACGATCGAATCGCGGGAGATCGTCGGATGATCGGTGAAGTATTGCGACCCCCAGAGGCCCTTCTCCTCGCCGGCGTGCCAAACAAAGATCATCGACCGCTTTGGCTTGGTCGGGCTCTTGATGAACGACTCGGCGATCTCGAGGACGGAAACTGTCCCTGAGCCGTCGTCATCGGCGCCGTTGTAGATCGAATCGAGTCGCGCGGGCTGCGCCTTGCGCAGGCTGTCGACAATGATGCGGATTTTCGCGTTTTCTTCGGCTGTGGCTTCGCGCGGCGGATCGTCTTCGCCTTTGGGCCGAACGACGGTGTTGAACGCGCGAATCGAGTCGTGGTCCACCGGCATGCGAGTGAACCCGATGTGATCATTGTGCGCGCCGATGGCGACGAACTGACCTTTCAGTTTCGGATCGCTGCCTGGCAGGATGGCGACGACGTTTCGCGCGGGTGCTGCCACCTCATCGAACTTGACGGTTCCGCGAAGCTGGCGGCCCGGTGTGCCACGCGCCAAGCCCGTGAGCGGTACGCCAATCAGCGCCTCGCCCATCGCTTGCGAGACGTACATGAACGTTGGAACGCCGGGAGCGTCGGCCGGAATTTCCTCTTTGAGGGACTCGGTGCCGCCGACCAAACCTTGGCGCGTGGGTTGGTCGATCGCGTCGAGGCTGACGACGGCGATTCCAACCGACTGCAGGTAAAAGCCGGTGAGCTGTTGACGGTTGTTGCCCCAGAGGGGTTGTCCATTCGGTCCGTTCGGGACGGCGATGACGACGAATTTTCCGGCGGCGGCGGCCGGCGAGAGCATGGTGCTCGTGTCGCCTTCCGGACTATAGACGCCGCCGAATATGGCGGTCGCGCCGTCGAACGACTTGACCTTGCCGAACACACTGTTGTCGCGCGGGATGTAGTCCGTTCCGCCCTTGAACGTCTTGGCCTCGACGGTGATCGCGTTTCCGGCGGCCAGCGGATGTTCAAAAACCGGAATGTTCTGGAAAAAGGTGCCGTTGTCGCCGGCCGGGGTGAGGCCGAGTCGTTTGACTTCGCTTTCGATGTACGCCGTTGCCTTGAGGTGGTACGGCGTGCCGACTTCGCGACCCATCATGGAGTCGTCGGCGAAGATATAGAGGCGGGTCATCAGGTCGGCGGCGGTGATTGCCGGCGCGGTGGGCTGCGGCGCGTGTTTGAGCGGGAGCGGTTGCTGCGCCGCCAGCAGCGCGGGCCCCGCAGTCAACGCGGCGACCAGCGAAAAACGAGCTCGAACAGACGACATGGTTTGATCCTCACGGCGGAGTATCGCGTGAAAGCTAGCGATTGGGTCGGATGGTCAGTATTCGGATTCTGTCGGGAAGCGGGCCCGTGATTTCGGATTTGCGGTCGGCGTCGAATTACGTAGAATCCATGGGTCCCAGCAGTCCCCGTCCGGCGCGCGTTACAGGGACAGCCAGCACGCCCGCGCCACCCAGTCGCTTCTCAATGAGAATTAGCGTCCCAACGGAAACCGCTCCGCGCGAGCAGAGAGTTGCGCTCGCGCCGGATAGTGTCGGTCGACTGATCAAGCAGCAGAAACTCGAAGTCGTGGTGCAAAGTGGAGCCGGCCTGAGGGCCGGTTTTCGCGACGAAGCCTATGTGGGGGCCGGTGCGACCATTGTTGCCGATGCCGGGGCCGCTCTCTCGGGCGGCGCGATCGTCGCCAAGGTGCAACCGCCGAGTGCGTCGGAGATTCGGTGCATCGAAGAGGGCGCGACGCTCATCTCCCTGATGCGCCCAGGTCAGCACGCCGAGATTGCAAAAGCACTCGCGGCCCGCAACATCACGTCGCTCGCGCTGGAGCTGGTTCCGCGCATTACGCGAGCGCAGTCGATGGACGTGTTGAGCTCGCAGAGCACGGCGGCCGGCTACAAGGCAGTGCTCATGGGTGCGTCGCAGTTGGGGAAATTCCTTCCGATGCTCACGACGGCGGCGGGCAATATTTCCCCGGCGAAGGTTTTCGTGATCGGCGCCGGCGTGGCCGGCCTCCAGGCGATCGCCACTGCCCGACGACTCGGCGGCGTCGTATCGGCGTTCGATGTTCGGCCCGCGGCGCGGGAGCAGGTGCAGAGTCTTGGCGCGTCGTTCGTCGCCACCGAGTTGGTGAGCGAGTCTGCAGAGGCGGCGGGCGGCTATGCGCGCGCGCAGACGCACGATGAGCAGGCGAACACTCTCGCGGCGATCGCCGGACACATCAAGGACATGGATCTGGTGATCACCACCGCGCAGATCCCGGGCAAGGCGGCACCGCGTTTGATCACGGCGCAGATGATCGAAACCATGCGCGCCGGATCGGTGATCGTGGACTTGGCGGCGGAAACGGGCGGGAACTGCGAGCTGTCCGAACCCGGCGAGACGATTGAAGCGAACGACGTCACGATCATGGCGCCGCTGAATGTCGCGAGCACGGTCGCGTTCCATGCGAGCCAGATGTTCGGCCGAAACATTGTCGAGCTGCTCAAGCATCTCGTGAAGGACGACGCGTTGCAACTCGATCCGAACGACGAGATCACGGGCGCGATGATGATGACCCACGACGGAAAGGTGCTTCGCTAATGGCAATTCTCGAGTTGTACGTCTTCGTGTTGGCGGCGTTCGTGGGTTACATGGTCATCTCGCGCGTGCCGCCACTGCTGCACACGCCACTCATGGCGGCGACGAACGCGATCTCCGGCATCTCGCTCGTTGGGTCGTTGATCGCGGCGGGCGCGGCGAACAATCGCGTGGCGACGATGCTCGGATTCGTGGCGGTCGTCTGCGCGACGAGCAACATCGTGGGCGGATTCCTGATCACGGATCGCATGTTGAAGATGTTCAAATCCGGAAATGCAAAGAAGGGATCGGCCGCACCCGCCGAGAGCGCGAAGACGTAACGAAGCGATCGCACCACCGCTCTTCCCCGCCCTTCCAGTTTCCCGCCTCCCGTCATGCGCGACTATTTCATTCAAGGCAGCTACATCATTGCGTCGGTCCTGTTCATTCTGGGACTGCGCAGCCTCACGCGCCCGGACAAGGCGCGGAGCGGCATGCAGCTGGCCGCGGTCGGCATGTTGTTCGCCATCGCCGGCACGCTGTTCAATCACACGATCATCGACTACCGGTGGATCACCGGCGGTTTGATTCTCGGCATCGTGATTGGGTATCCGATGGGCATGTGGGTGCCGATGACGGCGATGCCGCAACGGATCGCCCTCTCGCTCACCTTCAGCGCGCTCGCGGCCACGCTCGTCGGCGTGGCCGAATACTATACGGACATCACGTCGGGCACGGTCCCGTCGCATTTCAAGATGGGCGCGCTCGGCTTCGAGATCATGCTCGGCGCCATCACGGTGGGTGGAACGCTGGTCGCCGCGGGCAAGCTGCAAGAGTGGCTCACGTCCAAGCCGGTGACCTACAAGGGACAGAACCTGGTCAACGGACTGTTCTTCCTCGGCATCATCGGTCTGCTCGTCTACACGATCATCGATCCGTCACAACAGTGGGCGTTCTACACGATGATCGCGGGGTCCTTCCTGTTCGGGATCATGCTGGTGATTCCGATCGGCGGCGCGGACATGCCGGTCGTCGTCGCGCTGCTCAATTCGTATTCGGGGCTCGCGTCGTGCGCCACCGGATTCGCGATCGGCAATGTGATTCTGATCATCAGCGGCGCGCTCGACGGCGCGTCAGGATTCATTCTGTCGCTGCTCATGAGCAAAGCGATGAACCGCTCGTTCACGAACGTGTTGTTCGGCGCGTTCGGCGGCGAGACGGTCGCGGCAAGCGGCAAATCGTCGGCCGGGCTCACGGTACGTTCGATCAGCGTGGAGGACGCGGCCATTCAACTCGCCTATGCACAACTCGTGATCGTCATTCCCGGATACGGCATGGCGGTGGCGCAGGCGCAGCACGTCGTGCGCGAGCTGTCGGAGCTCATCGAAAAGCGCGGCGGCGAAGTGAAGTTCGCCGTGCATCCAGTGGCCGGCCGCATGCCGGGCCACATGAATGTTCTTCTCGCCGAGGCCAACGTTCCGTACGACAAGCTGTATGACATGGATGAGATCAACAGCGAGTTCGACCGCGCGGATGTCGCGCTGGTCATCGGCGCGAATGACGTGGTGAATCCCGCGGCGCGGAATGACAAGAGCTCGCCGATTTACGGAATGCCCATCCTCGATGCCGACCACGCCAAGAGTGTGATCGTCCTCAAGCGCGGAATGGCGGCCGGGTTTGCCGGAATCGAAAACGAATTGTTCTATGACCGTCGGACGAGCATGTTGTTCGGAGACGCCAAGACGTCGTTGACGGCGTTGGTGGGAGAGATCAAAAACGTCTGAGGTCTCAGGCCGCTGGTCTCAGGTCTGAGGGGTCACTCAGACCTCCTCTTACCCTGAGTTTGAAAGCAAGGTTCGGATAGCTGGCGCGTGTGGCTCGGTCCTAGCTTGCGGTTGCCCACTACAGAGAGCTAATCATGGCGACCATGGCAGCCGACCAGCATATACCGCAAAGATCCCAGACGACGCACGGCGTTCCGACCGACGCCGACGCTTGGCACGCCGTCGAGACGCGCGACGCGCGATTGGACGGCGCCTTTGTCTACGCCGTGCGTTCGACGCGAATCTATTGCCGTCCGTCGTGTGCATCGCGTCGTCCGTTGCGCGCGAACGTCAGCTTCTACCCCACACCCGACCAGGCCGAGGGCGCGGGCTATCGCGCCTGCTTGCGGTGCGATCCGCGCGGAGCGAGCGGCAATTCGAGCAACGCCAAGGCGATCGACAAGGCGCGCGCGTATCTCGACCGGAACATCGATCGCGTCGTGTCGTTGAGTGAACTGGCATCGCACGTCGGGGTGAGCGCGTCGCATTTGCAGCGATCGTTCAAGCACGTCGTCGGCGTATCGCCCAAGGCATATCAAGACGCGGGCCGAGTGAGTCTGTTCAAGTCGCGGCTACGCGCCGGCGACACGGTGAGTCGTGCGACGTACGAGGCAGGGTTTGGCTCGAGTAGCCGCGTCTACGAACGGACAGACGACCTGCTCGGCATGACACCGGCGTCGTACAAGCGGGGCGGTGACGGCGTAGAGATCGGCTACACGATCGCCGACGCACCGGTTGGCCGAGTGTTGGTCGCGACGACCGCTCGCGGTGTGTGTGCAGTAGAGTTGGGCGCCACCGACGCCGAGGTTGAGCGCGCGCTGCGCGCCGATTTTCCGAATGCGACGATCGAGCGAAACGACGACGCGCATCTCACCTGGGTGCGCGCGGTGCTCGATCGCGTGCGCCGGCCAAAGCACGATCCCGCGAATCGTATTCCCCTCGATGTCGCCGGCACGGCCTTTCAACGACAAGTGTGGGCGGCCCTGCAGTCCATTCCGTCCGGTGAACGGCGAAGCTACTCCGAGGTCGCCGAATCGCTCGGGCGTCCGACCGCAATGCGCGCGGTGGCTCGAGCGTGCGCGACCAACCGCGTCGCAGTGGTGATCCCGTGTCATCGAGTCGTGCGTGCCGGCGGCGAATTGGCCGGCTACAAGTGGGGAGTCGATCGTAAGAAAAAGCTGCTTGCCGAAGAGGCGGGGTGACGTCGGCGACCGACCGAGCGGTCACAACACTCACACCTCTGCGCTGCACCAAGTGCGGCGCGGAGGGCATCGGCCGGTTCTGTGCGAATTGCGGCGCGAGGCTCAGCGCTCGGCGCGATTTGTCGGTCAAGCATTTCCTGGCTGAAGCGACGGTCGCGATCACGGATCTCGACAGCGCGTTGATTTCGAGTTTTCGCGCGCTATTCATGAAGCCAGGAGAGCTGACCGCGAGCTATTTGTTTGGTGATCGCCATCGCTTCCTTCCGCCCTTTCGAATTTTCTTGTTGTGCAACCTGCTGTATTTCGTCGCGGTTGCTCAATTCGGACTCACGGTCCTGAGCGCGCCGCTCCATGTGCAGGTCGATGACATGGCCTACCGCAGGGTTTCGCAAGCCGTCCTGACCAAGCGACTGCATTTCGAGAAACCGGCGGTGACGCCGGCACAGAAAACGCACCGAGCGGCGATCAAGAAGACCTTCGAGACCAAGTACGATTCCGCGACGGAAGGGATCGCGAAGACGATCGTCGTCGTGCTCATCCCATTCTACGCCGTTCTGTTTCAGCTGCTCTTCACCGGCCAGCGGCGGTTTTTCGCCGAGCATCTGATTTTCTCGACACATTTTGTGTCGTACCTGCTCATTGCGATTCCCGCGCTGGGTCTCGCGACATCCGGTTACGTGCTCATGTTGTTTTACGGCGCGGGCATCAAGCCGCCTGAGGACGAGACGTGGTACGCCGCGGGGATCGTGCTCGCAGTCAGCCTCTATGTGCATACCGCACAGCGCGTCGTCTACGAGAGCGGACGGTTGGCGGCGACGGCGCGCACGGCGGTGGTCGCGCTCACCTTGGTTCCTATGATCGTCGCGTTCAAGTTCGTGCTGTTTTTCGCGACGCTCTACTGGATTTCCTAAAGCGCGTTCAAACCGCTCGGCCATTAGCGATGTCGAAGTTGGTGTAGACCACCGTGAAGCCGTTGAAACGGCGGTGATTGCCGACCTTCGAGCGCGGGACACCGTATGCGTCGCACGACCACCATCATTGCGTGTATCGCGCTCGCCGCGTTCGGCGCCACTGCGAATGCGCAGGAAGGACGCGACGATGTGAGTTTTTCGTGGTCGAGGGTGCTGGCGGCGGGATCGACGATCACAGTGCGAAATGGCAGCGGCCCGATTCACGTGCGCGAAGTGACGGGCGATCGCGTCGAAGTGCGCGCGACGAAGATCGCGCGGTCGCGCACATCGATTCGCGACGTGGCGTTCGACGTCCAGGAGTCGCCGACCGGCGCTACCGTCTGCACACTCTATGGACGACAGACGTCGTGCCGTGACAATCGCACGAGCGGCGCGCCCCGCGTTCTCGTGGAGTTCACGGTGCTCGTTCCACCGGGCGTCGATGCGGACATGCTCACGAACAACGGCGGGATCGACGTGCGGCTGACGTCGAATCAGTCGGATGCGACGTTGACCTTGAGCTCGGGATCGGGAACGCTGCGCGTCGCGCTTCCGTCTGATTTTCGCGGCCGAATCGACGCGCAAACCGGACAGGGACGGCTGCGATCCGAATTCGAGATGCAGGTGGTGGGGCGGCTCGATGCGCATCATTTGACGGCGATGATCGGCAACGCCGCGGCGGCCGTCACTGCCGGAGCCACGAGCACCAGCGTCGCAGGATCACGGCTTGGTCCGCTTCTCCGGCTTCGCACCGGCCGGGGCGACATCGAGCTCCGAAAGAACTAGCACTTGCCAAATCCTTACATGAACGCTCGCCCATTTCCGAGTGTCGAACTCGTACTATACCGTGTGCTGATTTTTCACCACTACGCTACATGGGCCAGGAGCGGACTATGGCGACGGACCGGAACGGGAGATGGACGGAGCGGCTCGATGAGCTGAAGCAAGACACCCGATTCGCCATCCGAACCTTGGCGAAGAATCGCGCGTTCACCGCGGTGGCCGTCCTCACCCTGGCCCTCGGAATCGGCGCCAACAGCGCGATTTTCAGCGTGGTGAACGGCGTTCTTCTTAAACCGCTCCCCTTTCCTCACCCCGGGCAACTCCTCCGCGCCTGGCAGAACAACACGACGCAGGCGTCCAACAATCCCGGCCCAATCTCGGCCGTCAATCTCGACGACTGGCGCGCGCGTCGTCGCAGCATTGCCGACATCGGCGGCTATTGGTTCAGCGAAGGTCAGAGCGGGACCGACCTCACCGACCTGGGCGAGCCACAGCGACTCGCCGCCACGTTCGTGACGCCCGGATTCTGGAACACGCTCGGCGTTGCGCCGCAGATCGGTCGCGTTCCGCGCGATGACGAGATGGTTCGCGGCTCGAACGATCGCCTTATCGTTCTCTCACAAGCATTCTGGCAACGCCAGTTCGGCGGCGATGCGTCGGTGATCGGGCGTCGCGTCACCCTCGGCGGCGACTCGTACGAGATCGTGGGCGTCATGCCCGAGTCATTTCGCTTTCCGTCTGCGCATCTCGACGTCTACATCCCGTTCTCTACCATTCCCGACAACGCCATTCCGCGCATTCGACCCGTTCGCATTCTCAGCATGGTCGCGCGAATGAAGCCGGGCATCACACTCGGTCAAGCCAACGCGGAGCTCGACGCGATCGCGCATGGACTGGCCGAGGAGTATCCTGAAAACCGAATCGCCGGAGCCGCCTCGGCCGAGCCGCTGCAGCAATCCATGGTCGGGAAGGTTCGCGCGAGTCTCCTCGTCCTACTCGGCGCCGTAGGATTTGTGTTGCTCATCGCCTCGGTGAACCTCGCAAGCTTGTTGCTCGCACGCGCGACCGCTCGAGAACGCGAGTTGGCGGTCCGCGTGGCGCTCGGCGCTGCGCGCTCGCGAATTCTTCGACAGCTCGTCACCGAGAGCTTGGTGCTTGCCGCCGTCGGGGGCGCGCTCGGCATCGGCGTCGCGCAGTTCGGCGTACGCCTGCTCGTGCAACTTGCGGGCAGTCAGTTGCCGCGTGCCGAGGAGATCGGCCTCGATGCCAACGTCGTTCTATTCACAGTTGCCGTGTCGCTCGTGACGGGCGTTGTGTTCGGACTCGTTCCGGCAATCCGTGCGTCGTCCCCCGAATTGCAGCAAACTCTCCGCGAAGGAACTCGCGGAAGCACGCACGGCACCGGCGCACTGCGGAACGCATTGGTCGTGACTGAAGTCGCGCTCGCGATGATCCTCGTCGTTGGTGCCGGGCTCATGACGCGCAGTTTCGTCAAGCTCATGCAAGTCGACCTCGGCTTCGCTCCGGATCATCGGGTAGCCGTGAACTACACGATTTCCACGCAGCGGCATCCAGCGGAGGGTGAGCCGCAGCAGGTCTATCGTTCGATACTCGACAAAGTGCGCACGATTCCCGGTGTGGTCGCGGCCGGCGCCGTGAGAGATCTTCCATTCCGCGGAGACGGCGAGCCCGTTGGATTTCTTCCGCGCGGAGCTACGCCTGGCCCAAACGGGCAGCTGCCGACCGCCACGATGATGTTCACGAGCGACGGGTTCTTCAACGCGATGGGCATTCCGCTCGTCGCCGGACGCGATCTGTCGGAGTCGGATCGGAACGGTGCGCCTGGGGCACTCGTCGTGAACCAAGCCTTCGTGAAAAAGTATCTCAGCGGAAATCCGATCGGACAAGTTCTCAATTTCGGCGGTACGCAGACGATCCCGATTGTCGGCGTTGTCGGCGATGTCCATCAGACGTCGGTCGACGAATCGCCGGCGCCGCGCATGTACGTCAGCGTCTATCAGGTCTTTCGGGTTCGCGTCAACCTGGTTGTTCGCACGCGTGATGATCCGCGGTTGATGATCAAGCGCATCGAAGACGGTATTCGGTCGGTTGAACCGCGACAGACGATCACCTCTGCGTTCACGCTCGACGACGCCGTCGGCGATGCCATCGCGCGACCGCGTTTGCTGACCGTGTTGCTCGGTCTATTCGGGACGATGGGACTCGTCCTCGGTGCGCTCGGCATTTACGGCATGCTGGCGTACCTCGTCACGCAGCGCACGCGCGAGATCGGCGTTCGCGTCGCGCTCGGCGCACAACCGCGCGACGTGCTGGGGATGGTGGTTGGAAGCGGGCTCCGGCTCGCGGGACTTGGGGTCATCGTCGGATTTGCCGGTGCGCTGCTGCTGACGAGGCTGATGCAGGGCGTGCTGTACGGAATATCGCCGAACGATCCGTTGACGTTCGGCGTCGTCGCGGTGGCGCTGCTCGTCGTGGCGGGAGTGGCGAGCTGGATTCCGGCGCTGCGGGCAACGCGGGTCGACCCCTTGGTGGCACTGCGGGCCGAGTGAGTTCTCAGTACAACTAAGAACTGCAATGCCAATAGCTGTTAGCCTCTTCGCTAACAGCTTTGGGCGCAAAACGGCGACGGGACAGACGTGGGCTCGGCTGAGTGAGTTCAGTGTTTCTCTATTGGCGCATGGCTTCGACGGGATCGATCTTTGCCGCGCGGCGGGTTGGGCCTACGCTCGCGGCGACGGCGACGACGAGGAGCAACAGCGCGGTGCCGCCGAGTGCGACAGGGTCGGTGGGGCTGACCTCGAACAATAGTGAGCCGAGGAGTCGCGTGCTGGCCAGCGCAGCGAGAACGCCAGTGGCGACGCCGAATGTAGCCAGCACGAGTGATTGGCCGACGATCAGCCGTGATACTTCTTTAAACTCCGCGCCAAGGGCGATGCGGATGCCGATCTCCGCGCGGCGCTGGCCGACCATGTACGAGATCACACCGTAGATCCCGACGGCGCTGAGCACCATCGCGATCGTTGCGGCGATCAACAACAGTGACATTGTGAACGACGTGTCGGCCATCGACTCCGCGAGGATGAGCTCCATCGGTTGCACGTCGGCGATCGGCACCTGCGGGTCCATCTGCGTCACGATGTGTCGAATGGCCGTCACGAGGGCGCCTTGGTCGGCGTTCGGCGCGCGCACGACAAGCGACATGTATCGCGACGACCACCATCCAGCGCCAAATCTCGCGGTGTCATTTGACGGAGGCGGAACGATCGGGAAATAAATGCCGTCAATGAGCGGCTGTCGCAGGCCATTGCCATACATGTCCTCGGCGACGCCGACCACCGGAAATGGCGGCACGTCGGCGTTGAACGGGCGCACGGAATGACCGATTGGGTTCACCGCTTTCCAAAACCGTTTTGCAATGACGCCACTCAGTACGACCGGCCCCTGGCCGGCTTCGACGCTCGACCAGGTTGGCAGCGTACCCGACACCTTGACTCCCATCGCCTCGAAGTAGCCCGGTGTCACGTTGATCATCGACATGCAACGTGAGACTCGAGGTTGGTCGCCGATCGCTTCGATGACCACGCCGCTGCATCCGAACGGACCTTTGAATGGGAGCTTGTCCGTCATTCCGGCGTGCGTTACACCCGGCAAGGCTTCGACGCGCTTGGCGAGCTCGCGCCAGAACGGCTCGATCTGTTGGTGCGTGAGATAGCGCGACGGAGGCAAGATGAGCGTCATGGTCTCGACACCGATTGGATCGAAGCCCGGATTCACGTGACGGAGCCTCGAGAAGCTTTTCAGCATCAACGCAGCGCCCGTCAACAACAGCACAGCGAGCGCGATCTGCACGAGCACGAGCGCTCTGCGGGCAAGCTCGCGCGGCCGCGACGTGGTGAGTCCGCGCGCCGCATCGCGCAACACCGCGATGTCCACACCGATGGACCCGAGCGGCAACAAACCAAACACGAGACCAAACGTCAGCGCGGAGCCGGCGCAGAAGGCGGCGCTCCCCCAGCCGATCGACACTTCATCCAACCGTGGTAGCGATTCTGGAGCGATCGCGAGTACCGTGTGAAGCAGCCCGTATGCGAGCGCGATGGCGCCGACAGCCGCGACCAATGTCACCATGAGACTTTCGGCAAGATAGTGAATTGCGAGTTGGGCGCGGCCGGCGCCGAGTGCGGTTCGCACTGCGACTTCCCTACGGCGCGCGTCTATGCGAAGGAGAAAGAGATTGGCGACGTTTGCCGCCGCGATGAGGAGAACGAACGCGACCGCGCCGAACAGCAACCAAAATGCTCGCACGATCGTTACGCCAACGATCGAGTCGCGCAGCGACGTCACGACCATCGACATTCCAGTGAGCTTCATGAAAGCGCTGTGATACAAGTCGGGATGCGCCGTCACGAACTGGTCTTGCATATGCTTGATGTCGGCGACGGCGGCCGCGACGCCCACACCCGGCCTGGTCACGGCGATCACACGATGCGTATGGTTGTTCTGCGGCGGCACATTCGGATCGAGCGAGTTTCGAGTCCAGATGTCCGCTTTCATATCCGGTAAGTTTGCGCCGCGAGGCAGAACGCCGATGATCTCGACCGACGGACCCCAGCCGAGTTGGAGCCGTCGTCCGACGATATTTGGATCACTGCCGAAGCGCCGCTGCCAGTATTCATGGCTTATCAGGGCGACGGTCTTGTTGGGAGCACGCTCTTCCTCCACGCCAAAGAGACGTCCGAGCTCCGGCCGAATACCGAGAACGCTGAAGATGCTCGCACTCGCCTCCACGGTGCGGACGCGCTCTGACGGATGCTCGCCGTCCGACGGCACGACGGACATCTGCGGATCGTAGAGCGCGAGGTCCGCGAGGGTCGCACTCTGTTGCTTGAAGTAGAAGTACTGGCCTCTCGAGATCCAGTATTCGTCGGTGCCGCCTTCCTTTCGCCACAATGTGCCGAGGTGGAGAAGTCGCTCGGCGTGAGGATATGGCAACGGCCGAAGCACGACGCGATCGAGCAGCGTGAAGATCGCCGTCGCGCCGCCAAGTCCCAGCGCGAGCGTAACGATTGCGATCGCCGAGAATGATGGCGTGCGAAGCAGCGCGCGGGCGGCGTGCTGCGTTTCGCGGCGGATCGTGTCGAGGAATTCCATGCGCTGTCTCCGATGAAGCATCGAGTCGTCGATGTGTCGCGCTTGATCTCGATATGCGTCGTAGTCCCCGAACCGCCGCCGAGCCTCATGCTCGGCGTGCTCGCGCCGGAGCCCTTCGCGTTCCATCAACTCTTCGATTCGACCTTCGAGGTGGAAGCGAAGTTCGTCGTCGAGCTCGGCGCGCATCCGGCGTCGCGTCGATGGAAGTCGGAACGCTCGTCGGAGGCTCGCCCATCCGCTGGCGGCCCATTTCATCGTGCCGGTTCTCCTGCGGTGCGCGCGCCGACCACGAGACCGACCACGCTCGTGTAGCGCGACCAGCGCGTGAGCTCCGACGCGAGCTGCTTGCGTCCCGGGGCGGTGAGGCGATAGAACTTGGCCTTACGGTTTCGTTCGGTGTATCCCCATTCGGCGTCGAGCCATCCTTTCTCTTCCATGCGATGAAGCGCAGGATAGAGGGCGCCTTCTTCGATCTGAAGTTGTTCTTTGGTGGTTTGCTCGATCCATCGCAACACGGCGAGGCCGTGCATCGGTCCCCAGGAGAGCGTTTTGAGAATGAGTAAGTCCAGGGTGCCGCGAACGAGATCGACTTCTGTGGCAGGCATGGGGTATGGGGCCGAAGGTCGTTACCTAAGGTTCTTAGGCTTGGACATAGTTACAGCGGAAATGGTTGGGTGACTAGTCCCAGTCACGATCCGGGGCCTGAGGTCGCGAAGCAGCGGGCCGCGGCGTTGGTCGCTGAGGAGGCGATGGCGGACGCCATCGTGGACGAAGCGGTAGAGCCAATCGTTCGCGCTGGCACACAAATCCGCGTCGGCACTGCGGGATGGACCGACCGCACCCTCACGGCCCGCGGCGTCTTCTATCCCGACGGCGTCAAAACACCGGAGGCGAGACTTCGCTACTACTCATCGCGCTTCCCAATGGTGGAAGCCGACGCCGGCTTCTACGCGATCCCCGACCGTTTGACCGCCGAGCGATGGGTGGAGCGAACGCCGGCCGATTTCGTGTTCAATGTGAAGGCGCATGCGCTCATGACCGGCCACGCGACGGAGATCGCTCGGTTGCCGCGATCGATTCGCGACGCCATCACACCGTCGATCGCCAAGGGTCCGCGCGTGTATGCGAAGGACCTGCCGCTCGATCTCCGCGACGAAGTGTGGCGATTGTTTCGCGATTCAGTGCAGCCGCTCTACGAAGCGAACAGGCTGGGCACGATCCTGTTGCAGTTCGCGCCATGGATCCGTCCCGCCCGCCACACGCCCGCCATGCTTGCGCGGATACGCGCACAACTCGGCGACCTTCCCATTGCGGTGGAGTTTCGACACCCCAGTTGGCTCGAGCCAAAGCTGCGCGAGCGACTGTGGAGCCAGCTGCGCGAGCATGGGATGACGTACGTGGTTGCCGACACGCCGCAAGGAACGGCGACGAGCTTACCGCGTGTGCCGGCAGTGACGACGCCGGACTTGGCGATCGTTCGATTGCACGGGCGGCGCAGCGAGACCTGGGGCGCGCGCGAGGCACCGGTACTGGAGAAGTACCGGTACCTCTACGACGGCGAAGAATTGAAAGAGTGGCTCGAGGTGATTCTGAACCTCTGCGATCAGGCAGAGCGAATTCACGTGGTGTTCAACAACTGTTATGCGAACTACGGAACCACGAACGCCCTCGAGATGGCGCGGCTGCTGGGCGCCTAGGCGGCCAGTTGGCCGGCGGGAATCCACATTGGAAAGCCGCTGCTGATCTCTCCAACACATTCATATCGAGCAGGCGGAAATCCGGTCACACCGATTTCGAGCACGTCACCTGTTTGGACGTCGACGTGCAGACCGAGCGCGTCCACCGCGGCGCCAAACGAATGGCTCTCGATGACACCTTCTCGGCGCGACTCCGCGTTGTTGACTGAAAAGCAAAATTTTGACATCTGAAACCTCCGTCGGTTCTCCCGCTGAAATTAAATACCCCGGGAACGCCGGAGGTTTCCATCTGATCTGTTGCCGCTGGTATAACCGGTGTTCCGGACAGTACTCTTGAAGGTCTCTCGCCTCGACAAAAACATGCGCACCAATGTCTTGCTCACCGCAGCGTTGTTTGCCGCCTTTGCTTCAGCCGGCGCCCAACAGAAGCGCGCGCTGACCTTCGACGACTTCTCCGCTGTCCGTGCAGTGAGCGATCCACAGCCATCGCCGGACGGGAAGCTCATTCTCTACAACGTGCGCACCACCGATGTGCCGGCGAACAAGCGCGCGTCCCAGACATTCGTGGTGCCAACGGGCGGCGGCGCCCCTCGAGCCTTTCCATCACCATCCGTGGCGGCGACCGAAGCACGTTGGTCGCCAGACGGAAAGCACATCGCGTACGTCGCGAGCGGTCAACTCTGGATTGCAGACGCGGGTGGTGCGAATCCACGTCAAATCACACATCTCAACGGCGGTGCAACAGGTCCTATCTGGTCGCCGTCCGGCGATCGAATTGCGTTCACGTCCGCGGTGTATCCTGAGTGTTCGACCGATGCCTGCAACGCCGCCAAAGAGAAGGCGGCGTCGGACAACAAGGTCAAAGCTCACATCGCTGACCAATTGATGTATCGGCACTGGAACGCGTGGGATGAAGGGTCCAGATCGCATCTTTTTGTTACTCTTGTCGATGCTGGAACGCCCAAAGACCTCATTCCGGGCGCGCGGTACGATGTGCCGCCCGGACCTTTCGGCGGGAGCGAGGGATATGCGTGGTCTCCCGATGGCCGCGAGCTCGCGTACACGGCGAAAGACCAAGGCCGGAACGATGCAACGACGACCGACGTGAACGTGTACACGATCTCCGCATCGGGTGAAACGCCGGTGGTCATCACGGCGGGCAACACCGGCGGCGATCAGAATCCTGTCTATTCGCCGGACGGCCGCTTCATCGTGTATGCGTCGCAGGCGCGCGCCGGTTTTGAGTCCGATCGCTGGCGTCTCATGGCATATGATAGAACTGGTAAGACGTCACGCGAGCTGCTCCCGACGTGGGACCGGAATGTGGACGCATATGTCTGGGCGCCGGACATGAGCGCTATCTATGTTCAGACGACTGACGCCGGGCGCGACAAGCTTTATCGCGTCGCGTTCGAGCGCGGCACGGCCGGTTCGAGCCTGCTCAAGGCAACGGCGCCGCAATTGCTCGTGGGAGATCACAACAACACGGGCTTCGCGCTGTCGAAGGACGGACGCACCGTCGTCTGGGTGCGCGACGCGACGCAGTTCCCTGCCGAGGTGTTCGCCGGCGACGTCGCACCTGCGAGTGTGGCCGCGCACGTCGTCACGCATGAGAACGACGCACTCGTGTCGAAGCTCGCGCTCAATCCCGCCGAAGATTTTTGGTTCACCGGCGCAGCGGGCGTGAAGGTGCAAGGCTTTCTCGTCAAGCCGCCAAACTGGCAAGCGGGTAAAAAGTATCCCGCCATCCTGCTGATTCATGGTGGGCCGCAGGGCGCATGGCTCGACCAATGGCACGGCCGGTGGAACTACCAAATGTTCGCGGCCACCGGCGCCGCACTCATCATCATCAATCCACGCGGGTCGTTTGGTTATGGCCAAAAGTTCGTAGACGACGTGTCGCGCGGTTGGGGCGGCAAGGTCTACACGGATCTGATGAACGGGCTCGACGCGGCGATCGCGACGAACACGTGGATCGATCCAAACGCACTTGGCGCGGCGGGTGGATCGTTCGGCGGCTACATGGTGGATTGGATCGCCGGCCACACGAACCGCTTCAAAGCGCTCGTATCGCACGCAGGTCCATTCAACCTCGAGAACATGGCGACGGCCACCGAAGAGCTCTGGTTTCCCGACTGGGAGTATGGCGGTCCGTTCTGGAGCTCCAAGGCGATGACAGAACAGTATCGCGTGTATTCGCCGCATCTTTTCGTGAAGAATTTCAAGACGCCCACGCTCGTCACCGGCGGTGAGCTCGACTATCGCGTGCCGTATACCGAAGACCTCTCGATGTTCACGTCGTTGCAGCGGATGAACGTTCCGAGTCGTCTCGTGATGTTTCCCGACGAAGGCCATTGGATCGCGAAGCCGCAGAACCAAAAGCTGTGGTGGGGCGAAGTGCAGGGATGGATGACGAAGTACCTCGAAGGAAAGCCAAAGGCCTAGCGATATGTCACAAGCCGTCACCTACGATTCGCTGGAGGAGATGGGCCTTCTCTACGACCACGTCGACGACTACAACGAGCGCGCCGACGTCGCGTTCTACGTCGAGGAAGTTGTGCGAGGCGGTGGCAGGGTCCTCGAGTTGGCATGCGGCACGGGACGCATCCTGCTGCCAATCGCGCGCGCTGGACTACAGATCGTCGGCGTGGATCGCTCCGCGCAGATGTTGGAGCGCTGTCGTGCAAAGGTGAGCGCCGAGGTGCCGGCGGTGCGCGAGCGGATTGCATTGCGCGCGTCAGACATGTGTGATCTCCATCTCGACGAGGCATTCGACTCGGTGATCATCCCGTTTCGTCCGCTCCAGCACCTCATGACGATCGACGAGCAGCTGGCCTGCTTCGACGGGGTGCGCCGTCATTTGTCGGCCGGCGGCCGGCTCATCTTCGACGTGTTCAATCCCGACCTTGGACGCATTGCCTCGCCGTCGAACAAGGAGTGGGAGGACACACCGGAAACGACGCTTCCCGACGGGCGCCGCTTTCGCCGCGGTGGACGGTTGGCTGCGGTTCACCGCCTCGATCAGATCAACGACGTGGAGTTGATCTACTACGTGACTCGGGCCGGTGAGCCGACGGAGCGGCGTGTACACGCGTTCAGAATGCGATGGTTTCTTCGGCAAGAGCTGGAGCATCTGCTCGCGCGAGCGGGCTTTGTCATCGACGCGCTCTACGGTGATTTCGCGCGAACACCACTCGCCGACACGTCGCCGGAGATCGTTGTCGTCGCGCGCACACGTTGAGCCGCACATTTCGTTTGCATTTTCCGTTGCGAACCGTGACACGGATCGCGGAATAGGGCGAAACTTCGAGAGTCGCCGGCGCGTCCTGTGAGCCCACCGCCACAGGATGCGCTGTTATGAAAGTTTTAATTTTCTCTTCCGCAGCACCACTCGCGTTCGCGCTCAGCGTGATCAGCGGGCAACAAACTCCCGTCGCCGCGCGTCCGTTGCGCGTTGCCGCAGATACCGTCCACGTCGCAGCCAAGTCGGGTGGTCACCCCGATGACACGGGCCGAGACGGCAGCGCCCGAGATGCGAGCGACTCGGTCGTGATCGTTGCGAAACGAGTTCCGAGCCGTCTCGCTGAATTCGAGGCCCGGCGGCAACGCGGAATCGGTCGCTTCATCACCGACAGCGTGTTGCGCGCCGAAGACTCTCATCCGCTCACGATGATCTTGCGCACACATGTGCCGGGAATCAGCCGGATTCTCGACACACGCCCGGCGGAAATCTCACCGGTGTATCACTGCACCCTGGAGGTGTACCTCAACGGCCTGCGCACGATCGAATCGGTTGCGGGCTTGAGTCCACACGAACTGGACGGTGTGGAATTCTATGCGCCTTCGCAGGTGCCGCAGCAGTATCGACGCGCCGGCCTGTCGTGTCCGGTGCTGCTGCTTTGGACGCGCAGCTGAAACTGACAGGTCCCAGGTCTCGGGTCTGAGGATAAAAGCAACTGCTGCAGTTACTATCATCCTCAGACCAGAGACCTGAGACCTCGTTCGAGAGCTGTCAGTTGCCGGCGCGAACTTCCAAACGGTAGCGGCCATGCGACGTGAATCCGGTCGCCGTCGAGCCTGAGATCGTGACGTAGAAGATGCCGGGCGTCAGCGCCGCCTGCACGCGTGAGCAGAACGGTCCGGTCAGAGTTTTGAAATCGTCGTTGTTCCCCACCGCCGTGCCGGTAGCGCTCGAAACGGACATGAACGTGTCCAACTCGAGACCAAAACCGCAGGTCCCGACGACGCCTGACGTTTGAAACGTGTAGGTACCGGCTGCGGGAATCGTCACGGCGTACACGTCGCGAACATCGGGCGCCACGATCGTCGCCGTCACATAACCGCCCACGCTGAGCAGGTTGGCGTGAGCAACGTCATCGTTCGGCTCCACCTCCGTGGGGATGCCGAGCAGGATCGCCGCAGCCTGCGTACCGGCGTTCGGAGTGATGTTGAAGACCGTCGGTGCGCCGGAACCGCCGGCCCACGCGAAACGACGGCCTGGAACGCCAATCGTCGCATCAGCGCTCTCGTCGTCACCGGCCTGCACGTAGAACGCTCCGGTCGCCAATTGTGTAAGTGTGAACGTGCCGTTCGCATTGACTTTGGTGGTCTTGGACACCGTTCCGCTCGTCGCATCGACCAGGCGGACATACGTCTGCGTCGCCGGACCGCTTTGCTGAACGAGGGAATTGTAGGCGTTGACGACTCCCCATCCGATGTTGTTGTTGCGCGTCGCACCAGGCGCGCGCGTTGCGAATTGTTCGAGCCGCTGGCGAAGCGCGGCTGCCGTCAGCGTGGGATTCTGCGCGAGGACCAACGCTGCGACACCCGCGACGTGCGGAGCCGAAGCCGACGTGCCGACGGCCGCGGTAAAGACCGCGCGGTTTCTCGTGAAATCCCACCAACGTCCCCAAATCCAATCGCCACCGGTGTCACTCTGATCGAAGTCGAGCCGCGGCTCTCCCCCAGGCGCGCCCAGGGAAATGGTTGTCCCCCCGTTAGAGAACGACGAGATGTTTCCGTCGGGACCAACGGACGCAACCGCCATCACGCCCGGATACGACGCCGGGTACGCCGGGAGATCGACGGCGTCGTTCCCCGCCGATGCGACGATCAGCGATCCGGCCGCCACGGCGGCGGCGATGGCGTTCTGCTCCGTCGTACTCGAACCGTATCCGCCAAGGCTCATATTGATGATCGGCGATTTCGACGGAGCTTGAACCATTGCTCCCGCGGCACCGACAGCGGGCAATCCCGCCGCATACAGAATGCCTTGCGAGATGTCGAATGCCGTGCCTTCGCCGGTGATGCCGAGCACGCGAATGGCGCGGATTTTCACGGCCCAGTTGATTCCGGTCCCGCCCGCGGCGTTGTTGCCGAGCTCACCGATGATTCCCGCGGTCCAGAGACCGTGATCGCCGGCGGTACTGTGAGCCCAACAGCCGGTGCTTGGATCTTGTTCGAGATCATCCGGGTCAGTGGGATCGGGGTCTGGGCCGTCGGCGTCACCATCTATCGTCGTGACGGAATCTCCCGTGCACAGTTTGAGCGTCCCAACGCTCGATGCAATTTGCGATACGAAATCGTAGCCGTCGGTCGACAAGTTGCCGGCGATGCCGGCGTCGTCGAACCGAACGCCCATGTCGAGCACCGCAACCGTGACGGACGCGCTGCCGGTGGTGATCGCCCAGGCTTTCGGCAGCCCGATCATATTGTAATTCCAATACTGTAACGGGAGGTTCGGATCGTTCGGAACGTTCGTGGCCGCGCCGAACGCCGACGCCAGCGATCTCGCGGGACCCAACACCGACAGGTCGGCGGTCCGCGCCGCAAACATTGATTCCGCCGATGAAATCGACCGGCCGCGCCGCCGCGGCACACGAGCGTAGGCGTCTCGTTCGACGTACGCGACGCTCGGATCCTGCCGCAGCGACGCCATCATCTCGTCGAGCCGTGATGGGTCGTCGACACGCAAGCGTGCAGCGAGCAGTGCCGGCGATACCTCGGCGTGACTGAGCGGCAAGCGACCGATCAGCGACGTCACGCGCTGTTGAATTTTTGTCGCCGCGGCGCGGGCAACGGGCATCGATCGATACGCCATCGACGCGGCTCTGTCGACACCGAGGGTCTGGTCGCGGAATCCGACGACAATACGATCCGGCGAGTACAGCGGGCCGGGGCTGGCGGCCGATGGGGCAATCGCGCGCGAGCCGCGCGCCGGAGCGACCGACAGCGATGGAGAGAATGGCGATTGCGACGAGTTGATCGCGACGGTACCGCTGATGGTCGACCCGTTATTGGCGACGAACGACGCCGCGGCGCCAGTGACTTGTGCGCTGGTCGCCGTTGCGACTTGCGTCCCCACGCCCGGCGCGAGCGTCCAGGTCGCGGTCGCTTTTCCGTCGGCATCGGTGGTCCCCGACGGCGGGGCCACGGTGCCTCCTCCGGTCGCCGCCCACGTAATCGGGACGCCTTGAACCGCGCGGGCCCCGCCGTCGAATACTTGAACGACGAGCGGTTGCGCGAGCGCCGTCGACACATCGCCGCTCTGGTTGGATCCCGACACGATGTTGATGTGCGTCGGCGTATGTGGGATCGGGTCCGAGTCCTTGCAGCCGGACACAAGTATTGCGACCACAATCGTGGCGACAGAAGCACAACGAAGGAACATGCGAGGCACCGTCGGAGGGAGGGAGAGCTGAGAGAGAGGACGGGAGAGGAGCCCCCCCGCCGGATGTTACTCGCCGTACGGAACCCAGACGTTCTTCACATGGGTTGCCGCACGGAGGAACTCGCGTCCCTCGCCGTCGTCGGCATCGAGCCAATCGCGTTCAAGCCACGTCGCCCACGTCCGTTTCATGTTCGATGCGGACGCCAATTCAACTACTCTAACGCCATCGCGGTCACCAAAATACCAGATCCCGTCTACATCATCGTGCTCGGCGAGGACCTTCGCCAGGGCGGCGGCGTCGCCGGTCACAATGTTCACGACGCCGTCCGGGAGGTCGGACGTTTCGAGAACACTATAGAAATCCGCCGCAGCCAGCGGATGTTCCTGGGACGGGATCACGACCGCGGCATTGCCGGCGGCGATCGCCGGAGCGATCAGCGAGATCAGGCCGAGCAGCGGATGCTCGTTCGGACACACCAGGCCCAAAACGCCAATCGGCTCATTCATCGCGATGGCGACGCCGCGAATTGGCACGCTGTGCACGGCGCCGTCGTACTTGTCGGCCCACGCGCCATACGTGAACAAACGCGAAATCGACGTTTCCACTTCCTGCCTGGCGCGCCTGATCCCGCCGGCGGTCATGGCGTCGATGCGACGGGCAAACTCGTCCGCGCGCACCGACAGATTCTCGGCGATGTAAAACAGAATCTGGGCGCGGTTGTGCCCCGTCGCTCGCGACCACTTTCCAGCCGCCGCGTGCGCGGCCTCCACGGCATTTCGAATATCCTTACGATTCCCTTCCGGCGACTCGCCCAGCAACTCACCGCTCGGCGAATGAATCCGACGCGTATACCCTTGGTCGGGGCGCGCCTGTTTTCCGGCGATGAACAGCTTGGCCGTACGATCGATCGCGGGGAGCGCGTCATGGCGGGCCGGCGGCGTCTTTGAAATGGCATCGCGACCGTCAGCGGATTCGCCGCGACGCTTCGCCGACGTGCTTCGACGCGGAACGCGCTTCACGTACTCCCACATGCCTTCGCGGCCGCCTTCCCGTCCGAATCCACTCTCGCGGTATCCGCCAAATCCTGCGGCTGCGTCGAAAAGATTGGTCGAATTCACCCAGACCACGCCCGCCTTGATCTTGGGAGCGATGTCGAGCGCGAGATTGATGCTCTCCGTCCACACGCTCGCCGCGAGTCCATACGGCGTGTTGTTCGCGAGCGCGACTGATTCATCGGGCGTGCGAAAGGTCATCGTCACGAGGACGGGACCGAAAATCTCAACCTGAGCAATGGTCGACGACGGCTGTACATCGGTGAACAGAGTGGGCGGATAGAAGCAGCCCTCGGTGGGACAGGCCCACGACGGTTGCCACATCGTCGCGCCTTCGTTGACACCCTGCTCGACCAAATCTCTGATGCGCTCGAGCTGCACGGGAGCAACAATCGCGCCCATGTCCACCGCCTTATCCAGCGGAGACCCAATACGAAGCTTCTCCATCCGAGCGCGCAGCTTGGCGACGAGCTTGTCGGCGACGCCTTCCTGCACGAGCAGCCGTGAACCCGCACAACACACCTGGCCCTGATTGAACCAGATCGCGTCCACGACGCCTTCGACGACGCTGTCGAGGTCCGCGTCGTCGTAGACGATGAACGGACTCTTACCGCCGAGCTCGAGGCTCAGTTTTTTCCCCGAGCCTGCCGTCGCTTTGCGGATGATGCGTCCAACTTCAGTGGAACCGGTGAACGCGATCTTGTCGACGCCGGCGTGGTTGACGATGGCCGCACCCGTTTCGCCATGGCCGTTCACAATATTTATCACGCCGGCGGGAATCCCCACCTCGTCCGCAATCTCCGCGAAACACAACGCGGACAGCGGCGTGAACTCGGCCGGCTTGAGCACGACCGTATTTCCTGCCGCGATCGCCGGCGCAATTTTCCACGCGAGCATGAGCAGCGGGAAGTTCCACGGAATGATTTGCCCAACAACGCCGATCGCCTCGTACCCCGGGAACTCGCTCTCGAGCAGTTGAGCCCAGCCGGCGTGATGGTAGAAATGCCGGGCAACGAGCGGGATGTCGATGTCGCGCGTCTCGCGAATCGACTTGCCGTTGTCCATGCTTTCGAGCACGGCAAGCAGTCGTGAGTGTTTTTGAATGCCGCGCGCCAGGGCATACAGATACCGAGCGCGGGCGTGGGGCGTCAAACCCTTCCAATCAGGCAGCGCCGCGCGCGCCGCGGTGACGGCTGCATCCACCTCGGCAGCCGACCCGTTGGTGACCCGAGCGATGACTTTGCCTGTCGCGGGATTGGAGACGTCGAACAGTTCGCCGGGTTCGGTCCACGCTCCGCCGATGTAATGTCCGAACACGCGCTCGTGCTTGCCGAGCCAGGCGAGCGTTTCCTTCTCGCTCTCCGGCGCCGGGCCGTACTCCATCGTCTGAAAGATGTCGGCTACGGTGGCCATGGTTATGGCATCGGATGGCGATGGGCGGCGGCATACCGGCCCGTGACAAAATGCTCGAGCTGACGCTCAATATCGGTCAACAACGAGCTCGCGCCAAAACGGAAGAGGTCCGGCTTGAGCCACCGGTCACCCAATTCTTCCTTCATCAAGAACATGAATTCAAGGGCGTTCTTTGAAGTTCGTATACCGCCGGCCGGTTTGAATCCGATGGCGTAGCCCGTCTGTTCGAAATACTCGCGAATCATGCGGCACATCACGATTCCAAAGGGAATCGTGGCGTTCACGCCTTCCTTGCCGGTGGACGTCTTGATGAAGTCCGCGCCAGCCTGCATCGCGACCATGCTCGCCCGCGCGACGTTGCCGAGCGTTGCGAGCTCGCCGGTGGCGAGGATGGCTTTCATGTGCGCATCGCCACACGCCTGACGAAAGCGACGGACTTCGTCGTATAGCGCCTCGTAGTTGCCGGTGAGGACGTGCGCGCGCGTGATGACGATGTCGATCTCTTTGGCGCCCGCGGCGACCGACGCATGAATTTCTTCAATGCGCTGCTCGATCGGACTCAATCCGGCAGGAAATCCGGTCGACACCGCGGCCACGGGAATGTCCGAGCCTTCGAGCGCCTCAACGGCGGTTTTGACGAGCGAGTGATAGACGCACACCGCGCCGACTCTGATCCCGAGGTCCGTGACGCCGAGCGATTGTGAGATGTCGTCGCGCAGAGGGTGGCGTGCTTTGGCGCAGAGCCGTCGAACGTTGCCCGGCGTGTCGTCACCGGAGAGCGTGGTGAGATCGATGAGCGTGATGGCGCGAAGCAGCC
>Ga0193753_10000079_pt1 | contig 92383 bp, 92 predicted proteins | sample H1c2metaG_FD_144925 | JGI IMG/M metagenome (GOLD analysis project Ga0193753, IMG submission 144925) | Soil microbial communities from a riparian zone of the East river system, Colorado, United States - H1c2 | ecosystem: Environmental > Terrestrial > Soil > Riparian zone | place: USA: East...
TTACGTATTTATACGTAACGAATTGCGTATTTACACTTAATGATCTATTGGTTTTAATTGCTGTTCTTTACCTGGCACTTAAAACCAATTTATGAAACCAAAACAAAACATTTTTAAAATTCAAAATTTTATCATTTACAGCATTTATCTTTTTGTCAGTATTTTTTTCACCTCTTGCGAAACGCAAGAAGATGTAATAAAGAGCGCTGACCGACAAATCAAAACTGAAATAGTGAACTTGAATACCTTAAAGAATAAACCATTAGAATTACTTGATTTTCAAAGAAAAATTAATAAACGCTCAAAACTTTCTGCAAGCAACAGGACTGTGTACGATTCCATCAATAATTTTGAAATAGATGAAGAGTTCGTAAAAAAAATTCAGGCAGGGAACTATGAATCTTATACTTTTCCTATGACAAAGGAAGGTGATGCCAAAATTTTCAATTTACTACTTTCAGAGAAGTCTGAAGGTGGATATTCAATGTTTTTAGTAAAATATGACTTTACTCCTGAGGAGTTTAAATTATATGGACAATCTCAGTTGGATCCAAAACAACCAATATATATTCCCGTAGAATTCGATGAAAATGGATTAATGACATATCGATATGCTAACCCTCAAGAGGCCGTTATTTGTACAACCATTTGGATTGAAATTGAAACCACTGTCCTTCAAGGTACGGGCGATCTTGGGCTTGCGCCGACAACTTATACTGCCGGGCATGAATGGATAAATCTTGGTACGACTTGTACGGGCGGCGGGGATGGAAATGGCGGCGACGGAACCGACTATCAGCCAATTCCAGGAACTCCTGAAAACCCAAACACTAATCCCAACCCTGGCGGCTCAGGAGGGAACGGTACAAATAGTGGTGATCAAAACAATACTGGAGGTGTCTACGGAGATGGCGGAATTGATGGTTCGGGACATGTATATACAACTCCAACCATAACTCCAAATGAGAAAATTGTCGATGATAGCTTTAAAAATATGTTAAATCCAAATCAATTGAATTGGTGGAACAACCACACAAACATGCACAACATTCTATTGGACTACCTGTGCACGGAATTACCCGATATAGAGGATATAATGACAAATGAGGAAGTGGTAACAAGTAATATTGACGGGCAAATGTCGGGCGAACAACCGGAAGAAATCATTAATGAACTAAAGAAAATGCCTTGTCAATCAAGTATAATTACTGATTCATATGGCCTATGTTCAAGCCTTAGTACTTCTTTTGTAGATTCATATGCAGGGACAGATGTTTACAAAATTACCTACAAAACTTCCGGATCATTAACAGCTCAAGGTTTGACAAAGGTCGTTGGGCGACCATTCGTTAATGGTCACATATCTCATAATATCGATGTTACTTTTAGGAGACAAATGTTAAACTCCGCAACCGATTTATTTATTGCACAAACCGTAATTCACGAAAATTTACATGCTGTACTGCTTTATTTAGCATTCGCAATGAATGATTCAATACCGCTTAATAGTAACCCTGACTTTAGTTCATTGCTGGAAATTTATATGCATAACCATAATATAAATTCTGAATCTGCTCAGCACACATTTATGACTCAACTTGTTACAAACATTGCAGAAGCAATACAGGAGTATGGAGTCAGCAAGGTGATTTACCAACGGAAAAATATTTTGCTTTGGCTTGGGCAGGTTTGGAAGAAACCCCTACATTTAAGCTTTTATATCCTAAGAAATTACAACCGGCAAATATTTTACAAAATCCCAATTTCACAAGAATTAAAGCGTTAATGGATTCTGAACTAACAAACTCCACCGCTTTGGATGTTGATGGAAATGTTGTTTATGATACTCCAGGCGTAGTAATAGCACCAAAAGGACATCCATGTTCAAACTGATTTTTTAAACTATGAAAACACTCTATTTTACTTTTTGTCTCATAAGCACAATCAGTTTTTCACAGACAAAATTTGATGAAAAGCAAATTCTGAAACAAGAAGTCCAAAACTATCAACATGATGTAGATATGGATACCATTCTTGTAAATAAGATGATTTTGCCATATGAAAAGGATTTTATTACTGACTTTAAATTTCAGGCAGAAAGAACAGGAATGTCCAAAAATGAAATCGAAAATATTTTTGGCAAAGACGGCGAAAAACTTTTTAAAGCTTGCTCGGCAAAATACTGGAAAAGAAAGTCTTTTGAAGGTCTTAAGGTCATCGTACATGATGAAAAAAACAATAAAAGGAATGTCAGAAATAAGCTTTCATATGAATTTGGAATCTCAAAACTACTTATCAGGGAAGACAAAAAGTTCGCTATTATTCAGACACAAAGCAGCCAAATGGGCGGGATTCTAAATGTATACAAGTATTCGGATGATGGTTGGGTTTTCTACAAGAGCATTACGATTTCATATTCTTAAATAAAAAACTGTTTAAACAATGATGAACCAATTCTTCGGATATGAAAAAGTTAATATTTCTATTATTTTGCGTGGCTAACATCTACGCACAGCCAAAAAATGTTGAAATTGAAATTATTAAACAAGAAATTTCGAGATATCAAAAAAATGTTGACATGGACTCAATTCTTGTCAATAAAAAGGTACTTCCTTACGAAAAGGGATTTTTAGAAAATTTTAGGGTTCAAGCAGACAGAATTGGCATGACTCAAAATGAAATTGAAGAAATATTTGGTAGAGGAGATGAACAACCATATAAAACATGTAAAGCCAGGAATTGGAGCAAAAAATCGTTTGAAAACTTAAAGGTTATCTTTTATAATGGAAATGATAATGCAAAAAATGTAAGAGGCAAACTTAGGTATCAGATTGGCATTTCGAAAGTTCTCTTACGAAAAGACAAAAAGTTTGCAATTGTTCAACTTGAAAGTATGTATACTGGCTGGGTCGTAAATATTTATAAATATACTGACCAAGGCTGGGTGTTTTACAAAAGCGTCACACTTGGATACTCTTAAATAAAAAAAGCCGTCAGCGATGATGGCTTTTTTATTATCCCTAAACGCGGGAAACCACACAGCCGCAGCCCTGAAGCGGCATCCTTTTGCAAGGCGCAGCGGCGCAAAAGATATAGCGGACAGCCGGAAACAGCTCCTGAAAAATTTAAACTATTAAGAACATAAGTCCATTAAAAAAAATCTTGGCTCTCGATTCCTGGCTCTTTTTTCTTTGAATAATTTTTAATTACACCATTCAAAATCACCGTCGCCAAAATAATCACCGAGCCGATGTAAAACGACAGGCTCATTTTTTCGCTTCCGCCAATGATGAAATAGGCAAGGATAATCCCGTAAACAGGTTCTAAATTCGTTGTCAGCATAACCGTATAAGGCGTCAGCTTTTTCATGACATTGACTGATGCCGTAAACGCATAAGCAGTACAGACGGAAGCCAACAACACAATCAGAATCCAGTCTTTTCCGGAAACATCGAAGAAAGCAGGCGTGAATTTGCCGAGGAAAAATAAATAAACCGTCACGCCGAAAAACCCGGCGAAAAACTCATACAATGCAATAACGGTCGAATCGTGTTCCTTGATTAATTTGCCATTGAACAGCGTAAATACGACACCGACAAACACCGAAAACAACGCACACAATGCGCCGCTCAAATATTTGACTTCGACCTGCATAATGATGAACAGCCCGGCGATAATAACCAGCCCGAACAATACTTCATACCAAAGCATCTTGCGTTTGTAAAAAATGGGTTCGAGAATCGATGCGAAAAAGGCGCCGACGGAAAACATCGCCAGTGTAATCGACACATTGGAGATATTGATTGCCGTGAAAAATGCAATCCAATGCACCGCAATCAACAAACCGACACAAATGAGCTTCGCTGCTGCTTTGGCGGGCAAAACCAGTGTCTTACCTACTGCAACGGCATAAATCAAAAGGAAGATTCCGGCGAGCAACATGCGATACCAGACGAGCGACGCTTCACGGACAGAGATGAGCTCCCCGAGCACGGCCGTAAAACCCCAAATGAACACAATGAGGTGCAGGTTTAAATAAGATTTTAAATTACCGCTTGGCATTCCGCAACAGATAAACGGCCAATATGCCAAAGACAAAATTCGGAATCCACACCGCGATGATTGGCGGGAAAGACGCTTTTTCAGCCAGTGTGCCAAAAATCTTGTCGAAGAATATATAAGAAAATGCGATCAGGATGCCGATGGCCAGGTTCACGCCCATACCGCCGCGCCTTTTCATAGACGATACCGCTACGGCAATAATCGTCAGGATGAAAGCCGAGACCGGAATGCTGTATTTTTTATACAGCACAACCAAATAGGTGTTGATGTTTGAGGAACCGCGGCTTCTTTCCTTTTCGATAAAGCTGGTCAGTTCGCCAAGCGTAAGTGTTTCGGCGACATATACGGTCGGTGTCAGGTCTTCGATATCGAACTTGAAAATCGTGTCTTTCCTGGTGCCCATAATAAGTTTGTCGCCCAATTCGCCAACGGTGCGCTTCGTATAATTGTACATCGTATACGTCGAATCTTTCGGGTTGAAGCGTAGCCTTCCAGCCGAAATCTTAAAGTCGAGTTTGTTGTTCTTGAATTTTTCGTAAGTGAAATTAAAGGCGACTTTCGAGCTTTGGTTGAACGTGCCGACATAAATGAATTCATTCGGGCTGATTTGCCTGAACACGTTCGAGTTGTCGCGCGTTTCTTTGTTCTTGTTCAGGTATGCATAACGGAAATCGTTGAATCCTTCGCTGGCTTTTGGTACGATAAAAAATCCCATCAGCAAAGCAAAAATCGACACGATGGTCGCACCGATGATATACGGGCGCAGAAACCTTGTAAAGGAAATTCCGGAACTCAGTATCGCAATGATTTCAGTATTGTTGGCCAATTTTGAAGTAAACCAAATCACCGAAAGGAATAAGAAAATCGGGAAAAGCAGGTTGGCAAAATAAATCGTAAAATTCAAATAATAAAGTGCAATCTCAGAAAACGCGACATGGTTTTCAATCATGCGGTTGACTTTCTCCGACACATCGATCACGATCCCAATCGGAATGAACATCAGCAACATTACGGTAAATGTTGCGAGGTAACGTTTGAGGATGTATTTGTCTATTATTTTCATTCAGATCATTAGAGATTGTTAGTGACTTAGACTTTCTAAAGCGAGCGCGTCTAGAGGCGCAGCCGTGTCTTAGAGTCTCTGGTCCATCTGTTTCACCATCATTTCCTTCCATTGGCGGAAATCTCCCGCTAAGATATGCTTTCTCGCTTCACGAACCAACCACATATAAAACCCTAAATTGTGAATCGTTGCGATTTGTTTTCCAAGGTATTCGTTGGCAGCAAACAAGTGTCTTAAGTATGCTTTTGTGTATTCCGTATCGACAAAAGTATGGCCCATTTCATCCAATGGCGAAAAATCGGCTTCCCACTTTTTGTTCTTGATATTGATTGTTCCTTGTGAAGTGAATAGCATGCCGTTTCTTGCGTTTCTGGTTGGCATGACACAATCAAACATGTCAATTCCCAAAGCGATGTTCTCCAGAATGTTGATCGGTGTGCCAACGCCCATCAGGTAACGCGGCTTGTCTTCCGGAAGAATGTCACAAACGACTTCAGTCATTGCATACATTTCCTCAGCCGGTTCACCAACAGACAGTCCGCCAATCGCATTGCCCTGTTGGCCGGCGTTCGCAATATATTCGGCCGATTGCTGGCGCAAATCCTTATACGTACTTCCCTGAACAATCGGGAAAAAAGTCTGTTCGTAACCGTATTTAAACGGCAATTTCTCCAGATGACTGACACATCGGTCGAGCCAACGGTGGGTCATGTGCATCGAACGGCGCGCATAATGGTAGTCACATGGATACGGTGTACATTCATCAAACGCCATGATGATATCGGCGCCAATCGTACGCTGGATTTCCATGACATTTTCAGGCGTGAACACATGATAGGAACCGTCGATATGCGACTTGAATTTCACGCCTTCTTCCTTAATTTTCCTGTTGGCAGAAAGCGAATAGACTTGGTAACCGCCCGAATCGGTCAGGATATTTCTATCCCAATTCATGAATTTGTGCAATCCGCCTGCCTTTTCAAGGATTTCGGCTTGCGGACGAAGGTATAAATGGTAGGTATTTCCTAAAATAATATCGGGATTGATTTCCTCTTTCAGCTCACGCTGGTGAACGCCTTTGACCGAAGCCACAGTGCCGACCGGCATAAATATCGGGGTTTCAATCACGCCGTGATCGGTGGTAATTTTTCCTGCCCGCGCTTTGGAGTTTGGGTCTTTGGCAATAAAATCAAATATCATAGTGCTTTTTTACAGCGGCAAAGATAAATTATTTAGGATTTGCGGTTTGTGATTTATGATTTTATTTAACATGATCGCTTGGGCGTGCCGGCGTTATCGAAATCTGTCTTTCATTTCGGCGGTCACAACGCCGCCGTGCTGTTCGCTGCAAGTCCTCGTTCGTACCTCACTGTGGGCTTTCCGCTGCCATCACTCACGCGGGCCAAAATCAGCTGTTAACTAAAATTAATAACTAATCAAAACTTCACTTGCCCCAGCGCCAAATAAAAATTACTTTTGCACCAGTTTAATTTTATATCTACAATGACACGAGCGTAGCGACTGCATTTGACCTTTGAAAAACAATTAAAAACAACAAATGACACGAGCGTAGCGACTGCATTTGACCTTTGAAAAACAATTAAAAACAACAAATGAAACCCAACACACAACAACTCAACAACATGGTCATTCAGGTGCGCCGTGACATCCTGCGTATGGTTCATGCCGTAAACTCGGGACATCCGGGCGGTTCTTTGGGCTGCGCCGAGTTTTTTGTCGCGCTTTACCAAAACCTCATGGAACGCAAGGAAGGCTTTGACATGGACGGCAAGGGCGAGGATTTATTTTTCCTTTCCAATGGCCACATTTCGCCTGTTTTTTACAGCGTATTGGCACGAAGCGGCTATTTCCCGGTTTCGGAACTCGCGACTTTCCGCCACATCAATTCACGCCTGCAAGGCCATCCGACCACACATGAAGGATTGCCAGGCGTAAGGATTGCTTCGGGCTCGCTTGGGCAAGGCATGTCGGTTGCCATTGGCGCGGCACAAGCCAAAAAGCTCAACAACGACAACCACATCATCTATTCTTTGCACGGCGATGGCGAATTGCAGGAAGGCCAAAATTGGGAAGCCATCATGTATGCTTCTGCCAAGAAAATCGACAACCTGATTTCAACAGTCGACCTCAACGGCAAGCAAATCGACGGTTCAACCGATGAAGTGTTGCCAATGGGCAGCATCCGCGCTAAGTTTGAAGCGTTCGGCTGGGACGTCATCGACATTGAAAAAGGAAACGACATCGAGGCGATCATTGCCGGAATGACCGACGCCAAATCGCGCACCGGAAAAGGAAAACCGGTTTGCGTATTGCTGCATACCGAAATGGGCAACGGCGTCGATTATATGATGTACAGCCACGCTTGGCATGGAAAAGCGCCGAACGATGCACAGTTGGAAACGGCATTGCTTCAGAACACGCTTCCAGATGAAACCGATTATTAATTGTTTGAGAAAGTAAGATGAAAAAATACGAAAATACAGGCAGTAAAGATACGCGTTCCGGTTTTGGGGCAGGACTTACGGAGTTGGGACAGACCAATGAAAATGTCGTGGCACTTTGCGCCGACCTGATCGGTTCCCTGAAAATGGACGATTTCAAGAAAAACCACCCTGAGCGTTTTTTCCAAATCGGGATTGCCGAAGCGAATATGATCGGTATCGCAGCCGGATTGACCATTGGCGGAAAAATTCCGTTTACGGGAACATTCGCGAACTTTTCCACTGGAAGGGTTTACGACCAGATTCGCCAGTCGGTGGCCTATTCCGACAAGAACGTCAAGATTTGTGCATCGCACGCCGGATTGACTTTGGGTGAAGACGGCGCGACACACCAAATACTCGAAGACATCGGACTGATGAAAATGCTTCCGGGCATGACCGTCATCAACACCTGCGATTACAACCAGACGAAAGCCGCAACAATTGCGATTGCGAAACACCACGGTCCGGTTTACCTGCGTTTTGGCAGGCCTGTGGTGCCGAATTTCATGCCAGCCGACCAACCATTTGAAATCGGGAAAGCGGTTTTATTGAACGAAGGAACGGATGTGACGATTGTCGCCACCGGACATTTGGTCTGGGAAGCGCTTTTGGCTGCCGAAGCATTGGAAGCAAAAGGTATTTCTGCCGAAGTGATCAACATTCATACGATTAAGCCTTTGGATGAAGCCGCGATTTTAAAGTCGTTGTCCAAAACAAAATGTATCGTAACTGCTGAAGAGCACAACATCCTTGGTGGATTGGGCGAAAGCGTGTCAAGGGTTTTGGCACTGAACCATCCGGCGCCGCAGGAATTTGTCGCTGTAAATGACAGTTTTGGCGAATCGGGAACACCGGAACAGCTGATGGAAAAATACAAACTAAACAATCAGGCGATTGTAGCAGCTGCGGAAAAAGTCATAAAAAGAAAGTAATTACAAAGTTCTTATAAATAAAAAAATCCCGTTTAGAACGGGATTTTTTTATTTATTCAAATGGCGGGAAGCTTGTCGGATCCAAATGCCTTCTCAACCTTTCCGGATCTGTAAAATCTGCCGGTAAAGCCGTATGCAGATGGGTTTCAGGATCAATCGGTCCCGTGAATGCCCGTGGAATGCCTTGTGTCTCATCAATAAATGGCGTTGCAGGATCGTCAACCGCAGCACCATTGTATGGATAATGCGTCGTTGGCTGGCCAGTAACATCCGGCCTGCGGATTTCGACTTTTGTCAATACATGATCATCATCGTCGTCAACATCATACATATTGGCAAGACCGTCGCCATCGGAATCATAATCAATTGGGTCGTCGCCTGGATGAAGCACTTCATCTTTGGAATAGATGCCATCCCTGTCATGGTCTTTGTACCTGAGTTCGTAGAGTTTGAAATTGAATACCAGGTTCGAATATGCCGGAATGATACCAGAAGGAGGAATATTCCCAAAATAACCCAAACCTGAAGGAACAAACATCACACCTGCGCCATAATTATCAAAAACAATCGGGTTTGGCCCTTCTGCATCATCATAAGTTCCGGTTTTAAATAACGGGAAGATTTCAGTCCATGCCGGAATTACGTTTTCCAATTCCAGCCAAACCGGGTTTGGTGCATAATCGAATTGGCTTTCCGCATATTTTTTAGTCAGGTTGCCTTTATATGAAGTGTAAATGGAATCCAAAGCAGTTGGGTTTTGGTTAATCCCTTCACGAAGTTTCAGGTAATACACTTTATACTCAACAGAATTGCTGGTTACGGTTTTAAACTGTATTGGATAATCAGTCTGGTTCCTGATTGATAATTGTGTGGTTGTTGGCAGGATGGTATCGATGGTCACGTCATAATTGGCATCAACCGTAATGTAATGCGTATCGAGATATGTTTCCAATAAAGGACCGTCAACTAAATATTGTTCGGCGTAATCCCTTAAAGGCACAGTTTCAGGACCGTCATCTTTATGACAGGATACGACCGACATGCCAGCCAACAGTAAAAAAAGTATTTTGGAAATTTTGTTCATTATGAGTGTAAATTTAGGTGCGCAAGATACAATATTGGTTTATTTTTGTAAACAATTTAACGCTGATTTTAGAAAAAAGTATGAGGGTCGACAAATATTTATGGTGCGTGCGATATTACAAAACGCGGAACATGGTCACCGAAGCCTGCAAAAAGAATCATGTGACCGTAAACGGCCAGGTGGCAAAGCCTTCCAAAGAGGTTTTTGCGACTGATAAGATTACGTTCCGGAAAGACCAGATTACGCAGATTATCACCGTATTGGACATTCCGCCTAACCGTGTCGGCGCTAAGCTCGTTGACATTTATCGGAAAGACGAAACGCCGCCTGAAGCTTTTGAACATCTTGAATTGCTAAAATTATCAAAAGAGCATTACCGGAAAACCGGCGACGGCAGGCCAACGAAAAAAGACCGCCGCGATCTCGAAGATTTCGGCAATGGGCCAAATGAAGATTAATCAATAAATCGGGTAATAAAAAAGAAGCATTTTTTATCTTTGATACTACAAGCAACAATAACTATGGGAAAAAACATCATCCTCAACAACCAGGAAATCGAGCACAAGATCAAACGGATCGCCTACCAGATTTATGAAACTTTCGTTGACGAAAAAGTGATTGTCATCGCGGGGATTTCAAAAAACGGGTTTGTCTTTGCCAAAAAGATCGCAGAAGCCCTTGAGCACATTTCTTCAATTACCGTTTTGCTGTGCGAAGTAAAGATTGACAAGCAAAATCCAAGCGCGCCAATCACAACATCGCTGGCCAAAGAAGAATATCAAAATAAAGGGCTTGTCCTTGTTGACGATGTATTAAATTCAGGCACTACGCTGGTTTATGGCGTCAAACATTTCCTTGAAGTGCCGCTTAAAAAATTCAAAACCGCTGTGCTTGTTGACCGAAACCATAAAAAATACCCTGTGAAAGCCGATTTCAAAGGCATCTCACTCAGTACATCACTGCTCGAACATGTCCAGGTGGTTTTTGAAAAACAGGGCGACCATGCTTACTTAAGCTAGCAGACTTTCAATTTGAGAAGTGATTTCCTCCGGTGTCTTGTTGTCGGTATCCACTCTAAAAGTCGACTGGTTGTAGTAAAAACTCCTGTCAAATAGATTTTTGGCAATGAATTCCAACATTTCTTCTTTGGATTTTCCCGCTATGAGCGGACGTTCGTTTTCGTTGTTCAGAATTCTATTGTATAAAGTTTCGATTGATGCTTTCAGGTAAATCGACACAATATTTCCCCCATTCAGCAGTTCGTGATTATTGGCATAACATGGCGTACCGCCACCAAGGCTTAGGATAAAACTTTCATCGGAAGCCATCAGTGTTTTAAAAAGGTCATGCTCTAGTTTCCGGAAGTAGATTTCTCCTTTCTGTTTGAACAATTCCGCGATGGAAAGTGCTGATTTTTTTTCAATAATTTCGTCAAGGTCCAGCCGTTTTAGGCCCATTTTTTCACTCAATAAACGGGCGACAGTCGACTTCCCGCTGCCCATATAACCTGTCATAATAATTTTTCTCATGGAATAAAACCCTATTTATTAAGGCGTTGAAGGCAATAATGTAAAAAAGCCAAATTTAAAATAAAATTGCTTTGAAAAATAAATAATAAGGCCTTATATTTGCACCCGCGTTGAAGAAATGATAATGACTTGATAGCTCAGTTGGTAGAGCACATCACTTTTAATGATGGGGTCCTGGGTTCGAGCCCCAGTCAGGTCACAAATTTTCTTTATTTCCCAACGCTACGACTTGATAGCTCAGTTGGTAGAGCACATCACTTTTAATGATGGGGTCCTGGGTTCGAGCCCCAGTCAGGTCACAAAAGTCGGGCATCAAGCTTGGCTTTTTTTATTTGGCGACGTGGAGAAATTGGTAGACTTGCCAGCTTGAGGGGCTGGTGCTCGCAAGGGCGTGTGGGTTCGAGTCCCATCGTCGTCACATTTAGAGTCATTTTAGCTCTTTTAATTAAACCCGAAATCATAAACGCTTTATGATTTCGGGTTTTTTATTTTCAAAGCAGAGTTTTGTCGGAGGCCAATACCAATTCGAATAGAATTCGCCAATGTAAAATATCAAAGGAGGAATATAAAAAATAGTTAAAAATATACTAAACAGTATATTTTTATACCATTTAGTATTATATTTGCATTGTCAATACTCTTCATCAAATGAGAATAATAAAAGAAAATCACTTTGGCATTAGTACAATCTTATCATTTGCCCTGATACCTTTATCCGGTTTCGCAACCGACATTTACATTCCGTCGTTGCCTGCCATGGCAGGAGATCTTCATGTAACCGCTTCCGCTATCCAACTTTCCCTGGTTTTTTTCTTGGTCAGTTATGGCCTGAGCCAACTCTTTGTAGGAAGCTTGCTGGACAGTTTTGGGCGGTATCGGTTGGGACTCGCGGCGTTGGCCTGTTTTGGGATTGCGAGTTTCGTCATTGCAATCACAAACAACATTTACCTGATCTATGCCATGCGTATTGTACACGGTATTACCACCGCGCTGATCGTAGTGGGAAAGAGAGCTTATTTTGTAGACATATTTTCCGGCGAAAGACTAAAACATTTTACCAGCCTGTTTTCCATAATTTGGGCAACCGCACCGATCATTGCCCCATTTCTGGGCGGCTACTTACAGACGTACTTCGGATGGGAATCCAATTTTTACTTTTTAGGCTTTTTTACCGTTGCCATTGGCGGCCTGGAAATTCTTTATGGCGGCGAATCACTCAAAACTTTTCATAAATTCAGTTTCAGCTCCATTGCTGCCGTTTATTCGAAAATGGTTAAAACCACCGACTTTACACTCGGAATCATTGTGCTGGCACTCGCCTATTCTATGCTGATTATATTTGGAATGTCCAGTCCGTTTATCATTGAGCACGTATTTCATATGTCGCCGGTCATTTCCGGATACTGTGCCCTGGTTTCCGGCATTTCCCTTATGGCCGGCGGCATCGTAAACAAAATGCTGGCAAAAGCCGAATTTTTCAAAAAAATGCAAATCGCTAATCTGTTTCAGGTCTTTTTTGCCGTCCTGATGATTGCAAGTGTCGGTTATGTTTCCAATATTTATTCGTTAATGGTCTTTGTGATTGTCATTCATTTTATATCGGGTTTTATATTCAACAGCTTTTTCTCTTATTGTCTCGGCCGCTTTTCCAATAATGCCGGAATCGCAAGTGGTATTATTGGCGGAGGTCTTTATGTGAGCACTTCAGTATTCAGTTATGGAAGCGTCAATGCGATTCTTGTAAAAGACCAGGCTCATCTTGGCCTATGTTATTTTATTTTGGCATTGCTTATGGCATTTGTCTTATTCATGTCTAAAAGAATCGCGATCAAAGTTTCCTGAATCATTCCCTTTTAAAAAAAAATATTATGGGCAAAGCAGACAGAACAAAACAGCATATTATTGAACAGGCCGCGCCTTTGTTTAACCAGAAAGGCATCGCCGGAACATCAATTGATGACGTATTGGTAGCCGCCCAGATTACAAAAGGATGTCTCTACAGCCATTTTGAGGGAAAGGAAGCACTATCAATTGAAGTAGTGGACTACCTGCTGGATAAAGTTACATCGCGTGCAAAAGCAGCGATAAACAAAGAGGTCACTGCAAAAAAGAAATTATACGCCTATCTCGATCTTTATAAAGACCCTTTAAATCCGATGGTGGCCGGAGGTTGTCCAATCCTGAACTTTGGCACAGAAGCTGACGATACGAATGTCTTGGTGCGGGAAAAAGTGAAGGCTGTAATCGGGAATTCCATCAAAAACTTCACGGCAATTATCAACACCGGCATACAGGACAAGGAGTTCAGACCCGAATTCAATGCAGAGGAATTCTCTTTAAAAATGTATGCAATTATTGAAGGCAGTATAATGATCGGAAGGGTAATGCAAAGCAGCAGGCAGATGGAAACTGTCGTTGCGATGCTTAAGAAAGAGATCAGATCTTACGAAGTTTGATAATACAATACTGTAGTTTGTTTAAGACCGCCACTTGCGTTAGGGATTGAAATGGAAATCCTTTTTTCTCGCCTTTTGGCAGAAAAAAGATTGCAATGAAAAGCCCGACCCACAGGGTAACGCCCGAAAAAAAACACAAACAATTTTATTTTATTTGTAACATTTTGGTTTTAGCCGTATCCAAAGGGCTAACAATCAAAATATACATCATGAAACAATTTACAAAATTGGTGTTATTATCCGTCCTGATTTCTTTTTCAGGAAAAGCACAAACCACTTTCCCGTTTGAAGTGAAAATCAGCGGACACGGCCCGAAATCAATTGTCTTTATGGCGTGACATTAGCATGGATTGGTTTCAATTGGTTTTACACCAGGCCAAAAACAATCAAAAAACAATCGGGCAAGCTGGACGAAATGATCAGCAGGTGTAAAGCCATAAATGAACAATTGAAAGAATAAAGCCAATCCGGAATAATTCATATTTCCCATTAAAAGCTTTTTATTTGTTTAGCTTTTGTGCACATTTGTTAAACAATGAAAAAACGCATTTTGATTATCGGTTCCGGATTTGCCGCACTTTCTGCAGCCTGTTATTTGGCAAAAGCCGGGCATGAGGTAACGGTCTTTGAAAAAAACAGCACTATCGGCGGTCGCGCCCGGCAATTAAAAAAAGACGGATTTACCTTTGATATCGGACCGACATGGTATTGGATGCCAGACGTTTTTGAGCGCTTCTTTTCTGATTTTGGCAAAAAGCCATCCGACTATTACAAATTGGCAAAATTGTCGCCGGCCTACCAGGTTTATTTTGGCATCGGCCAATTTGTGACCATTGCAGATAACCTGCCTGAAATCATCAGTACGTTTGAAGCAATCGAAAAAGGCAGTGGCAGGCAACTCGAAAATTTCATGGCTGCCGCCAAAAGCAATTACGATATCGCCATCAAGGATTTGGTTTACAATCCGGGCGTTTCGCCTTTGGAGTTGGTGACATTGGCAACCGTCAAAAAAATGGGACAGTTTTTCAGCACCGTCAGCAAAGATGTCAGGAAACGTTTTAAAAACCGCAAACTGATCCAGATATTGGAATTTCCAGTATTGTTTCTCGGGGCAAAACCATCGGATACGCCGTCGTTTTACAGTTTTATGAATTATGCCGATTTTGGACTTGGCACCTGGTATCCTGAAAACGGCATGTACAGTGTTGTTTTGGCAATGGAAAAACTCGCAACCGAATTGGGTGTCAAAATCCATACGGATTGCAATGTCGAGAAAATATTGACCTCCGGTAAAAAAGCCATTGGAATTCGCGAAAACGGCATTGCTGTTTTGGGCGATATCATTTTAAGCGGCGCCGATTACCACCACACGGAAACATTGCTTGAAGAACATGAGCGTGCATATTCAGAAGCTTATTGGGAAAATCGGACATTTGCGCCTTCTTCACTCCTGTTCTATGTTGGCTTCGATAAAAAAATAGATAATATATCCCATCATACCTTGTTTTTTGATGTGGATTTCGATGCGCATGCACGTGATATTTACGACAATCCCAAATGGCCGGACGAACCATTATTTTATGCGAGCTTTCCGTCAAAAACGGATAAAAATGCTGCGCCTGAAGGTCAGGAAGCAGCCATTTTTCTGATTCCGTTAGCCCCGGGAATCGAAGATACCGACGAATTGAGAAACCTGTACTTTGAAAAAATCGTACATAGGCTCGAAAAACTGACGCAACAAAATCTCGAAAATAGCATTATATTTAAAGAGTCGTTTTGCGTCGACGACTTTGTCAAAGATTACAATTCTTATAAGGGAAATGCATACGGAATGGCCAATACCTTGATGCAAACCGCATTTTTGAGGCCGAAATTAAAAAGCAAAAAAATGGAAAACCTCTATTTTACCGGACAACTGACAGTTCCCGGGCCAGGCGTTCCTCCGGCGCTGATATCAGGGAAATTGGTCGCAGAATTAATCGCTAAACAAAGGGCAACATGAAATCCATTTTTGACAAAATTTCTTATGATTGCAGCAGGAATGTGACAAAGGCCTACAGTACGTCGTTTTCGTCGGCTGTAAAAATGCTTGCGCCGTCCATTCGCCAGGACATCTATAATATTTATGGATTTGTACGGTTTGCCGATGAGATTGTCGACAGTTTCCATGCGTATGACAAGGCAAAACTTTTCCAGCAGTTTGAAGTCAATCTGGCATTGGCACTGGAACAGAAAATCAGCCTGAATCCTGTACTGAATGCGTTCCAGCACACGGTATATAAATATGATATTCCTGTTGAATTGATCGACGCATTCATGAAAAGCATGGCGCTCGATTTGACCAAAACCACATATAAATCGCATGCCGAATTTTCGGAGTACATTTATGGTTCAGCCGATGTCGTCGGGCTGATGTGCCTGAAAGTGTTTGTCAAAGGCGACGATAAAAAATATGAAACGCTGAAATCGGCTGCGATGCGTTTGGGTTCGGGTTTCCAAAAGGTCAATTTCCTGCGGGATTTAAAAGCCGATTTTGAAGATCTCAGCCGAAGCTATTTCCCAAATACCGATTTGAGCCAACTCGACGAAAACTCAAAACAGGTGATCATCAAAGAAATTGAAGAAGATTTCAGGATTGGTTTTGAAGGCATACTGCATTTGCCGATTGAAGCGAAATTTGGCGTTTATACCGCTTACGTATATTACAAAAAGCTACTTTCAAAACTCAAAAAAACACCGTCTCGCGAAATAAAAAACAGCCGCATCAGGGTTCCAAATTACCAGAAATTTGGGCTTTTTGCGAAATGTTATTTCACCTATAAATTGAATATATTATAGCCATGTGGATCAATATCCTTGTTTTTTTCCTGACGTTCCTGTTTATGGAATTCATGGCATGGTTCAGCCACAAATTTATCATGCACGGTTTTTTGTGGAACCTGCATTCCGACCATCATAAAAAAGACCACGATTCCTGGTTTGAAAGGAATGACGCTTTTTTTATTTTCTATGCCCTGATCAGTATCGGGTTTTTCCTTTTGTGGCAATATAATATCCTGGAAATCGGATTGGCTATGGGGTTGGGGATTTTTGCTTATGGACTCGCCTATTTCATCGTTCATGACATTTTTATCCACCAGCGTTTCAAATGGTTCCGCAATGCGAACAACATTTACGCAAAAGCAGTCCGGCGTGCGCACAAAATGCACCACAAACATCTCGGGAAAGAAGACGGCGAATGTTTTGGCATGCTGCTCGTTCCGTTCAAATATTTTAAAAAATAAAAGCATCCATTTCTGGATGCTTTATTGATTTGTTACGCCGGTAAAATTGGCGCTGACTGATGACTTTATTTTTAGTGTTTCGACAGCATTTCCTGGAAAGGTTTCAACTGGTCCAGATTGACATCGGATTGTTTTAAAACACTCATTAATGTCATAATGCCGGTTGGGTTCATATCTTTTCCTAAAATCCTGATGACTGCAAATCCTGTTTCTTTTTGGTTCGCGAATAGGACAAATTCCTCGATGTGATTTTCATCGCCGACATAACTGATTGAACCGCCATCTTTCCCTTTTCCGAACCGCATGAGCTGTTGGTATTTCTCATCTTTGAGAATTTCCTTTACTTTGTTTGTTTCAGGTTCCAGCTCGGCTTTGTTGCTGTCGTTGACCCTGAAAGCCAGGATATTCATTTTGTCGAAAGACGCCAATGCCTGTTGCTGCTCGCCCGTTAGTTTTTTTGGATCGATGTTCAATATTGTTGGAGAAACATCCACAGCAATAAAATTTTTGTTTTCGGTTTTCTCTACAAAATATTTTTGCAGGCTTGGTTCAGAATTGCAGCCTGCAAGGAACAGGCTGCAAATGAAGGCTATGATGTAAGTTGGTTTCATCAGGATTTATTTAGAGCCTTTCGCGCCTTTTCCGGCTTTATTAAGTACATTACCGCCAGGCAAATTCATTTTTTCCGTCAGGGCTGAAATCTCGTTCAGGTCAAAATCGCCTGTCAGTGACATCAATACGGTTTCATTGTCTTTTCCGGCGCCTTCAATAAACATCAGCAATTCTTTTACCTGTGTATCAGTCGATCCTGATTTGACCATAATTTTGATGTTTTGTCCTTTGTCATTCACGCGCATCAGCTCTTCAAGTCCTGAAGTTTTGATGTATTGGTTGGCTGTGGCTTTCATGTCATTGGTCACTGCTTTGCTCGATGTGGTGAACACTTTAAGGTTGTTCAGTTTTTTAACCAAGGCTAAAAACTGTTGGGATTGGGCTTCAGTGCTTTTGACATTGCCCATCATCTGGAACATTTTCTTGTTGACGACAACCGATGTCACATCGTCTTGTCCGTCATATTTATCGAATGCAGCCTGTGCGAAAAACACTGTAGGCATGAATGCGAATACCATTGTAATAATTAACTTTCTCATGATTTCTATTTGTTTTTTAATTTTTGTTTTTGATTTAATTCGTAACGAACACTTTGTCTTTCGCAATTTCGTAAGCGCCGACATATTTTACGCTTTCCATTCCTTTATTGACATTTCCGGATAAAAGCGCGAGGGCTTTTTGTGTTTCCTTCATGGCAATTTCAGGATTGTCATACGTTCCCAAATCTTCGGGCTGGTTGTTGAAGTAGGCGAAAGTCCCGACTCCGAGCAAAACAACTACCGACGCTGCAATTGATAACCACGCAACATTGCGTTTTTTAGCTTTTAGTGGTATCGTGTGAGCTGACGTTTGTTCTTTTGCAATGGTGAAATAACCGAACATTGGTTTGTATTGTTCCAGATGCTGCGCAACATCTGTGGAAGAAAAATAATCTTTCAATTCATTTTCTTCGGCAATACTTGTTTCACCCTCAAAGTATTTTTCTAATAATAATTCTATTTTATGCAATTCCATAGCTGTGCGTTTTAGTCATAAATTCCCTTATCGTTTTCCTTGCTCTTGAAAGCGCCACGCGAATGGCGGTTTCCTGCATTTCCAGTATTTTGGCGATTTCTTCAAATTCATATTGTTCGATATCGCGCATCTGGACAATTAGTTTTTGCTGTTCCGGAAGTTGGTCTATGATTCTCTCAACCCAATTCCAACTGTCGCGGTCTTCGACTTTGCGAGAAAGGCTTGCTTCCCTGTCCGTAAAATTGTTGTGTACAATTTTTAGGTTTCCGGCCCTTTTCGATTTCAGCACATCGAGGCAATAATTTTTTGTCATTGTCATTGCGAGTGCTTCAACACTTTTGTAATCGTTTAATCCTTCCTGCTTTGTCCAGAGTTTGATGATGACTTCCTGGACCGCATCTTCGGCTTCTTCGGTGCTGACGAGCAACCGCCGGGCAAGCCGAAAGAGCTTATCTTTAAAAGGAGTGATTAATTCCATGAACTCAAATTGGTTCATATTGATTGTTTTTTGATTGGTTTCTAAGGTCAAGACGAAGGTTGTTTTTATTTGTTACAAATGTGGCGAAATTAATTCACTTATAAATATAAAAATCTGTAAATGAGACATTTAAATAACCAAAAAAAAGGCTTCCAAATGAAAGCCTTTTTGTTGTCAAAACCAGAAAGTTTAATTGAAATAAAAACCATTCGGTCCCAATCCGACAGTAATATTGTCGATAAAAGCTCCCGCTGTCGAGTAAATGAATATTTTGCCGTCCGAACTGAAATCATCCGCAGCTTCACTGATATAAACCTTATTGCCGTTTACTGCAAATCCATATCCGATATACCCCGAAGTCGATTCGGTATCAAATAATGGCGTATCTGTTACAGTTTCAGCATTGGTGGCGATTTTGTATACTTTCGGCCCAACAGAAAAGTAAATTTTTCCATCCTCAATATCCAAATTCTGCGCATTGCCCATCGTATTTGGAAATGTCACGTCGTCAATAATGGTGTTGTCATCGGTATCAATCCTCACGACTTTACTGTCCGCAGCAAAACTGCCGCAAAGCACATACAAAATGCCATTTCTTTCTTCCATGGAATTCGGGGATTCGCCAACCGTAATTGCAGTCACAATCGTTTTTGTCGCAGCATTGATGACAGTCACCTTGTCTCCGCTTCCAAAAGAACCGCCCGCGACATATAAATTCCCGCCTTCAGCGACGATATGGTCCGCATAAGTATTTACGACAATCGGATCTTCAACCGCAAGCGTCGCCAAATTGATGACGGTAATGAAATCATCCGTGGCACTTCCAAAAGTATTCAAATTGGTCACATACGCCTTTCCATTATAAGCCACGCCATATCTCGGTACGACCATTCCGGTATCAATCGTCGCGATGTATTCAAATGTGTAACGGTTGACAACCGTAATCTTGTTCGATCCATTCGAAATGACAAACGCCCTGTCGCCATCAAAAAAGATGGATTGCGTATAGGTTCCCAAATCGTGCGCGTCGCCATTCACGACATTAAATACATCCTGCTGTACGGTTTGCAGGTCATTGCTGATGTAAGTGACTTCGCCCGTTCCGCCTTCGTTCAGCACCAAAAAGCCATTGTCATAACTTCCCAATGGCGCTTCATTATCGTCGTTGCTGTCGCATGAGGCAAAAAATAATCCGCCTGCCAATGCTGCTAAAAATAGTTTGTTGATTTTCATTTGTTAAAAATTAAGGTTGAGATAAATATTAAAATTCCTGCCGGGAAATGGCCTTCTGTCCATGACCTCGTAGTTTTCATCGAAGAGATTCAGTACCTTGAATCCGAGTTTGTATGTATTGGTTTTTCCAAAATCATAGCCAATGCCAATATTAGAAACCGTATACGGATCGATATTGTACCTCGAATTGTTATCGCTGCGCGTAAAAACTTCACCATTGAACAACACTTGGTAATCTACGGTCAACTTTTTCCAGGCATACGCCAATGAACCAGTTGCCTTGTGATAGGGCACATAAATCAGCTGGTAGCCGGTTTCCTCATTTTTGGATACGGTGTAAGCATACGTTCCGTTGAAAGCAAATTGGTGCTTTCCAATACTTTTCTGCCAATTCAAAAGCGCTTCTGCACCGTATGTCTTTACCTTGTCGACATTCTGCGGAAACCAGGAAGCGGATGTTCCCGGAAGCCATTGGATCATATCGCTGATTTCCATATGATAGCCCGTGATTGAAAATTTAAGGTTTTTAAAAGCAAATTCATTCCCGATTTCGGTTTGGTACGACGATTCCGGCTTCAGGTTGGGATTGCCGCCGTCAAGCCAATACAAATCGTTGAAAGTCGGAATCCTGAAATTATGCGAACCACTCCATTTGAACGTGTAATGTTTGCCAAACTTGGATTTCATTCCGACAGAAAATAAAAACGGGGAATCATAATTCGCGGTCATTTCTTTCCTGACACCGATTTCATATTGGAATTTGTCAAAAATCTCATGCTTCATAAGCAATGCAGCCGAACCGATATCCCTTTTATGATGCGCAACATCAGTGCCCCAGCCATTGGTTTGTGTATAATCTGCAATCGCGGCCAGCTTTATTTTTGCCGTTGGCGCATAAGCCAAATCGTATTTTGTGATGACGCTTTCGGCCTTTCCGCGACCGAGATAATCCGCATCCAACCCTTCAAAATATTGATATTCTTCAGATAAAAAAGCGACTTTCAGTCTCGATTCAAACGGACCGTAAAAACCTGCCCATTCCAACATGTTCCGCATATTGAAATCGCGGTATTTGGTTTTGGTGTCCGTTGGCGTAAGCAATGAAAAATGCTGTTCGCCGTCAAAAAGCTGGCTGTAGAATTTCAGGAAATTCGACGCATTGATTTTATATCCGAAATTGCCCGTAAAACTGGTGTTGTAAAATTGCCCGTTTGTATTTTTCAGGTCGCTGCCGATGTAGCCATAATCGTTGTCGGAACTGTTCCTGGAAATGCCAACCTGCACGCTGAATTTTTCCGATGAAGCGGCGACATTGTAATGGATTCCAACGGTGTTGAAACTTCCATAACTGGATTCAAATGCATTCTTAAACTGGTTTTTGAATTCCAAATCGTTGTTCAGGTGAATGCTGCCGCCAATCGCACTGCTGCCATAAATGACACTTCCACCGCCGGCGCGAATGGCAATCGAATTGAAGTCTTTGGCCGTAATCGTATTGAAATCGGTCTGGCCGTTAAACTGCGAGTTGATGTTGATGCCGTTCCAAACCACAGCCGTTTGCTGCGCCGTAGTTCCGCGAAAAGAAGGCGACGACACCATGCCCAGTCCATTTTCCTTAAAATAAATCACCGAATTGTAATTCAAAAGTAACGTCAAAGAAGGCCGGTTGTTTTCAATAATCGAATCATCTATTTTTTGCACGGACTGCATATTCGAAAATTGCCGCAGCTGCATATCGGAAACCAAAACTTCACGAAGCCTGACAATGGAATCGCTTTGCGCGCAAATGATTTGGCACAACAGCATCAAGGAAAATAAAAATAGCTTTTTAGCAGTCATAATTCCAGAATCCTTTTTCCCGAAGATTCGATATTCGTTATAACTAAGGCAGGTCTCCTGGCTTGCGTCCTTGTTGTTTACCTTCCCGCTTTTGGCAGTGGTTTGCAGATAACAACAGGCTTGATAGCTTACAGTTGCGGGAACAGCTTAGGTTTTGAACCTAATTCCCTTTTAATGTGATTTTACGTAATTAAAACCACAACCCTAATTCGGGGCAAAGATAAGCTTCTGGTTTCGGATAATTAAATAAAAATGTGAATTCTATAGAAAAAACCGCCTTACCTTTTACCTTTGCAATCACCAAAAGACTTTTATGAAAACCATTTTTTCAAGAATTGCCCTGATTTTATTACTGGTTTCAATCTCCGGATGCAAGCAAAATGACGCAAAATCCGATACAAAAAACCCCAACGAAAATACCATCCAATATGCCAAAGGGCTTTCGATTTTTAAACGTAATGGCTATTCGATCGTGAAAGTTTCCAATCCGTGGCCAAAAGCCAACAAGGATTACACATACATCCTGAAAGAAAAAAACGGCATCATTCCCGACAGCCTAAAACAGCTTGAAACGATTTCCGTTCCGATAAAAAAAATCATCGTCACCTCAACAACACACATTCCGTCGTTGGAAATGCTCGGTGTTGAAAATTCGCTTGTCGGTTTCCCAAATCTCGATTACATTTCTTCGGAGAAAGTACGCGCCCTGATTGACGCCAAAAAAATCCGCGAACTCGGATCCAACCAAAGCCTGAATACTGAAGTCGTCATCGATACCCAACCAGATGTCATCATTGGTTATGGCATCGACAACAACAACCCGACATTGGACAATCTCCAGAAAAGTGGCCTCAAAATCATGCTCAATGGCGACTGGAATGAACAAACACCGTTGGGAAAAGCCGAATGGATCAAGCTTTTCGGTGCGCTTTACGGAATGGAAACGAAAGCGAATGCCATTTTCTCAAATATCGAAAAGGAATACAACAACACATTGGCATTGGCCAAAAAGACGACCAAAAAACCAACTGCACTCGCCGGTGCGATGTATGAAAACCAATGGTATATGCCGCAGGGAAACAGTTGGGGCGCTTTGATGATCAAAGATGCAGGCGGAAAATATTTATGGCAAGAAACCCAAGGCACCGGAAGCCTGTCTTTGCCATTTGAAACTGTATTGGAAAAAGCAAAAACCGCTGATTTCTGGATTGGCCCTGGGCAATTCACCACGCTGGCCGAAATGGAAAAAAGCAATCCGCATTATGCGCAATTTGATGCATTCAAAAATAAAAAAATCTATTCCTTCAGTACCAAAAAAGGAAAAACCGGCGGCATAATCTACTATGAATTGTCGTCAAACAGGCCGGATTTGGTTTTGAAAGATGTCGTCAAAATCCTGCACCCCGAATTGCTTCCGGATTATGAATTGTTCTTTTTCCAAAAACTCGAATAATTGCAAAACCAGAGACGAAATAGTATTCTTTTCGTGATGCTCGCTATTGGCGTGCTGTTTTTATTTGTCCTGAATATTGCGCTCGGTTCAGTGTCGATTCCCGCGAAAGACGTTTTCAAAAGCCTTATCGGCGGAAATGCTTCAAAAGATACCTGGGAATACATCATCATCAATTACCGTTTGCCAAAGGCAATCACCGCCGTTTTGGTCGGCATGGGATTGTCGGTCTGCGGATTACTGATGCAAACGCTTTTCAGGAATCCATTGGCCGGACCATATGTACTTGGACTGAGTTCGGGCTCGAGCCTTGGCGTGGCTTTCGTTATTTTAGGCGCAGGGTTTTTACCTGGATTCCTGAGTTCATTTTTGCTTTCCTCCTACGGAATCATTGTAGCTTCTTGCCTTGGAAGTTTTTTAGTTTTGCTGGCGATTTTAGTCGTTTCGGAAAGGCTGCGCGATACGATGGCGATATTGATTGTCGGATTGATGTTCGGGAGTTTTACCAGCGCGATCGTTGGCGTACTGACCTATTTCAGCACCGCGGAACAATTGCAGAAATTCACCTTTTGGTCGTTGGGAAACCTCGGAAATCTGTCATGGACATCGATTGTCATCCTGTCCCTTTCAGTTTGCGTTGGATTGGCCATGAGCATCCTCAGCATCAAACCTTTAAATGCTTTATTGTTAGGTGAAAATTATGCGAAAAGCCTCGGCCTTAACATTAAAAAAGCGCGAATGGTAATCATTTTTGCCACGAGCATTCTTGCGGGAAGCATTACCGCTTTTGCCGGACCGATTGCCTTTATCGGGTTGGCCGTGCCGCATATCGCCAAATTGGTTTTCCAAACGAGCAACCACACAGTTCTATTTTGGAGCACGTTGCTTTTCGGGGCTTCGATCATGCTCATTTGCGATATTATTTCACAGGTTCCCGGAAGCGACCTGACGTTGCCGATAAACGCCATTACGTCTTTGGTCGGTGCGCCGGTTGTCATTTGGCTTTTGGTCCGTAAACGCACAATGATATAGATGGAAAAAGCGACACAAATATTGCAAACCCAAAACCTTTCTATCGGATACCATGGAAAAAAAGGAAATATTATTGTCGGAAGCGACATCAACATTAGCCTTATGCCGGGAAAACTCGTGTCGCTTGTTGGTGCGAACGGCATTGGAAAATCGACATTGCTGCGGACATTAACCGGATTGCACAAACCCGTTTCCGGGAATGTTTTGTTGTATGGCAAAAATATTTCCGATTACAGGCCTTTGGAAGTTGCAAAAAACATCAGCCTTGTCCTGACCGAAAAATTGCCGCCGGGAAACCTGACCGTTTTTGAGCTGATTGCCATTGGGCGCCAGCCATATACCAATTGGATTGGGAAATTATCCGACGACGATATTGTAAAAGTAAACCTGGCCATGGAATTGACGCAAACATCTTTCCTCGCCGGCAAAAAGCACTACGAAATCAGTGACGGGCAATTGCAGAAAGTCATGATTGCGCGGGCTTTGGCGCAAGATACACCAATCATTGTCCTTGACGAACCGACAACACATTTGGATTTGATGCACAAAGTAATGCTGTTCCAACTGCTGACGACATTGGCACACGAAACGAATAAATGCATCCTGTTTTCGACGCATGATATCGAAATGGCGATTGAACTCAGCGACGAAATGATCCTGATGTCGCCAGAAAAAATCATACAGGATTCACCCCAAAACCTGATGTCACGCGATGCTTTCAATAATTTGTTCCCAGACGAAACCATTTCTTTCGATCCGGGAAAAGTTAAGTTTGTCTTTAAAAAGCAATAAGCGCAAAATTGTTGTTTTATATTTGTTAGGACACTAATTCTAACATTATGAAAACACTGATACTTTCCCTATTTATACTTTCCGCCGGTATTTCATTGGCACAGCCAAAACTGGAATTGACGCCAAATGGCTTTGCGCCGATTGAGATTCCGAAACCCAATAAAGCACCTGAAAAAATTATCGAAGCCTCAAAAGGCTGGGCCGATTATTACAATAAAAAGGAGCACGATGTCTATGATGTGACGGATAATTCCCTTAGCATTGACGCGATGAAGGACAATGCGTTTTTCTACAGGAATCTCGGCGAAACCTACCAATACAGGATTAAATATACGCTGAAAGTGGAATTTCTGGAAAAGACTTTGAGATTGAGTTTTATCGTCAAGGAAATTTATACCAAGCAAACGCTGACCAAAACCACCGTTTCCGATTTCTTTACGCCTGGCGGAAAATTAAAAGGCGATTTTGAAGAAGTCAAGCCATCACTGGAACGGACGGCAAACGACATCATTAACTCCTTTGCCAATTTTATACAGAATTAGATTTTCCTCCTCTCAACAAATTAATGCTGACTGTTGCGGTATCATTATCCGGAAATGTCCTGAAAACCGACGGGTCAGAAAACAATCCGGCTTCAGAAGCGATTTTATTGAACACATCAATTTCAAGAATATACTGGTCGGAAAATCCGTGCGTCGCATCGTAAGCTGTAGCAGATGTCCTGCCCAGATTGGCAGCCGTCAATGCCGGATCAATCGTATGAAGTTCAATGAGCAACAAGCCGAATTTGCTGACATATGGCGACCATTTCTGCAAATGCTCCAGTAAATTGTCTTCAACACGGTTGTTGCTGATGCGTTTTCCGCGATAAGCGAACGCGCCTGTGGATTGGCTTATTCTTTCCGAATTGATTTTTTTAGGGTTTTCCCAAATGCGGTTGTGGTCGAGAAAAGTACGGACATTGAGTAAATCCTTCAGGTCAATGGTGTAATTTTCTTTGAGGTCGTTCGCAAGTATATCCGGACGCCCGATATCGCCCCAGATGACTTTGGCCCAGATATCGGCTTTAATCAGATTGGCACGGCTGACTTTTAATGCGGTTTGGTTGTAATCGACCCCGACAAGAAACAATGGATATTCATCGAGCATTTTTCCACGCAATGTCTGGCGGTCAATTACTTCAAAAATATGCTGTAGAAATGCGCCATTACCACAGCCCATATCTAGGATTCCTTTTGGCTGTTGCCCGATAGGCAAATTGAACAAATGAATCAGGATTTCATCGACAACCTTAAAATAAGTGTCGTGCGCGCCGCCGCTTCCCCAAACATTCATTTCGCGGTCAACGTGGATTTCGTCTTCTCCGTCGGCAACCATCCGCAACACTTCGGCATTGCCGAACATAAGTTGCTCAACCTTCGCAAAGGTTGGTAGATAAGAAACCGTCACGCCATAAGCAGAAGCCCTTTTGGCAAAAAACAAACCGGTCTCGGTAAATTGGTAATTGCCGTTCTTTTCGTTAAACCAGCCAAGGAAAGAAAAGAAGTCAAGTATTTTTTTGAATAGTTCCGGTGATTTGTGGAACTCTTCCGGCCTGAAGGAAATTTCCATGAAATATTTATGGAACATGCCGCTCATTCCCAATCGCACCAATGTTGGGCCTACCAGAAAACCTTCGACATGCTTCAGCATCTGATGTTGAATTTCGTTTGTCAGTGCATCATTGGAGAATTCGACTCCGTAATTGGCTTTGTATTTTTCAAAAATCGAATTGAGCTTGTTGAACGGCGCTTCCTCAAAAAGCCGCGGATGAAACTGTGTCGAAAATTGCAGCAGATCAACCGCATCAAAGTAAAGAGGCACCAACGAAAATGCAATGGCACTTTTTTCAGTGAGGCTGAATGAAATAGCGTCTTTTTGTGTATCGATATGGTATTTCAGAAAACCTTGTGAGCACAAAACCCTGAGGCCAACATTGAGATAACCTTCATTGGCCTTGAATTCTGAAACCAGCTCGTTTAGCGTCGCTTCTTTTTTGTCAAGCAAATATTGCAATACGCCTTTTTTGTGTAAGGCAACCGCAACCGGCGCTGTCGCCAATCCATCAAGATGTCTGAAAATGGTACTTCTTAGTTTATTTTTGTCAATCATGATGGGGATTATTTGGTTTCCAAATATATAAAATACTATTTCAGGATTTGCCTTTTTGCTTCGCCAATCGCAAAAGCCACGGCATTCGCAAGGTTGTAACTTCTGGCCAATGGTGAAATCGGGATCGTCAGGTGATTTGGAAATTTTGCGAGGATTTCTTCGCTCAAACCGACGCTTTCCTTTCCGAAAACCAGCCAATCGCCATCGCGAAATTCATTTTCCAGATAAGACTTTTCGCTGTTGGAGCTGAATAAGAATATCCGCGAAACATCCGGAACCTTTTCGATCCATTCTTCAATATTCGCATAATCTTTCCAATCCAGGTGAATCCAATAATCCATTCCTGCGCGCTTGACGCTGGTATCGGTAATCTTGAATCCGAACGGATGGATCAGGTGCAGCCGGCTTTCGGTCCCGACGCACAAACGTCCGATATTTCCGGTGTTATTCGGGATTTCTGGTTCGACCAGGACGATGTTGAGCATGGGATTATTCGATTGTTAGGGTGTTAGATTTTCAACTTCTTGTACTTCGCCGGATTTGAGATTGAGATGGATATTGCCAATGCGGACGCGAACCAATCTCAACACAGGAAATCCAGCGGCGGCGCACATTTTTCTGGCTTGGCGGAATTTCCCTTCGTTCAATGTCACCGAAACCCAACTTGTCGGTCCATGCCGTTCGTCACGGATTTTTTGTGTGCGCGGCGGAAAATCCGGGGCGGTTTCAAGTAAAAAAGCCTTACAGGGTTTGGTTTGGTATTTTGTGCCGTTGAATCCGATTTCGACTCCATTCCTTAATATTTCCATCGCTTCTTCCGTTGCAATGCCGTCAACCTGCGCGTAATATTCCTTTTCGACTTTTTTGCTCCGGATGATTTCGCTGATCATGCCGTCGGTCGTCAATAAAAGCAGCCCTTCCGAATCTTCATCGAGACGGCCGATTGCCATTGTTCCTTGAGGAAAATCATGCAGTTCGCCCAATAGTTTCTTTTTCCGTTTCAATTCATAAATGAACTGGCTCAGATAACCGTATGGTTTGTGGATGATGAAATGGCGATGGTTCGGCACAAAGGATTTTTTGCAAAGATAACTTTGTTTAGGCAATGTTAAATGACTTCGGGTTGCTTAATTAAAGTCGTAATATTAGGTAACAAAAAAAATAAAAACCCATGAAAACGAATGACAACAAAGATCTGGACGATAAAAAATGGAACAATACCCAACGTGGGAATTCCGAACAGGAACTAAACGAAGGTTTTAGCGGCGGGAATATCCCAAACGACTACAATCCTTCAGATGAAACCATAGAAAACCGTCTGAAAAATGAAAGTGAAACCGATCAATCCGGCAATAATACAGAAGTGATGCGGGCGCGATATCCTGGAAATGAGTCATCAGCTTCCGCCAATGAAAATGCAGACAATTCCGTTATCGAAAACAGGCAATCGCTGCAAAACCGCGACCATAATTATGATAAGGATGCACATCGTAATCTGCCGTCACATCGCGAAAATGCAGAAAACAGAGGCAATATTAAACTTGATGACGATAAACAATAAAAATCATGAAACCAGAAAATGCCAAAAAAACAGTTCTTGTCTTTCTTACTGCCTTAAATGAAGAAAATTTCAAAGCCGCAAGAGCTTTTGCCAATGACAACATGAAATTTCAAGGCGTGTTAGGGAAACGGGACAATGCCGATTCCTATTTTGAGGATATGGCGAAAATGAAATTCAAATACGAAATCCTAAAAGTATTTGCCGACGGCGATGATGTTTGTGTGTTTTACAATATCGATATGTCTGGTACAAAAGTCTTTACCTGCGGCTGGTACCAATTGGAAAATGACAAAATCAGCAATATTAAAGTGATTTTTGATCCACGTCCGGTACTTGAGCAATCCAATAAAAAATAACCTTTCATCCGCTTGCCGCTTTCCTGTTTTAAAAATATTAAATATATTTGTTCCAATTCCTTTGCATTATGATAGTTTTAGCTGTCCTGACTTTCTAAGGGAAGCGGGCCACTTTCTTATCGAGCTAACAACTTCGGGCCAAAAACGGCCTCATTTCTCATATTATATTTTTACTATCATGACACAAAAGTCAATTGTTACAGGCAAATTATCCTTAATTTTTTCGGTAATCAAAAAATCCTTACGCGGTGAGGAAATCGATTATACCACAGGAAGCATCAAGCTTTCGGTTGTGTTGCTGGCCATTCCGATGATGTTGGAAATGATGATGGAATCGGTTTTTGCATTGGTCGACCTTTATTTTGTCGGCCATCTCAAAAACAGCAGCTTTGCGATCCAGACCGTCGGGCTGACAGAATCCGTACTGATGATCATCTATTCACTTGCCATCGGAATCAGCATGTCGGCGACAGCAGTCGTCGCCAGGCGCATCGGTGAAAAAGATCCGGTTGCGGCTGCAAAAGCCGGAATGCAGGCGATATTGATTGCGTTTTGCATCAATACGGTCATCAGTGTCTTCGGATTCATTTACGGAACGGACATATTGCAAATCATGGGCGCATCACCGGAAGCAGCCGCGCATGGAACCGCGTTCATCCGCATCATGATGGGCGGAAGCATTGTCATTATGTTGTTGTTCCTGATCAACGGTATTTTCCGCGGTGCGGGAAGTGCGGCCATTGCGATGAAAAGTTTGTGGATCGCCAATATCAGCAACATTGTTTTATGCCCGATTTTCATCAACGGGCTTGGGCCAATTCCGGCTTTCGGACTGACCGGCGCCGCCATTGCAACGACTATTGGCCGCAGCATGGGAGTTTGCTACCAAGTGTATCATTTGTTCAACGGAAAGCATATGCTGAAGATTGCCATCGCTTATTTCAAACCCGATTGGCAACAGATCAAAGCGATTGTCAAAATCGCCTCGCCAGCCGTTTTGCAGTTTGTGATTGCTTCATGCAGCTGGATTTTCCTGACCCAATTGGTCGCAACAACGGGCGGCGACGAAGGTTCGGCAGGTTACCAGACTGCGATGCGGCTGATGATGTTTTTCCTGTTGCCGGCTTGGGGTTTGAGTAATTCGGCGGCTACAATGGTTGGGCAGAATCTCGGTGCAAAGGAACCAAAACGCGCCGAAGAAGCCGTAATGAAAACCGCAAAATACAATGCCGTTTATATGGGTTTTGTGATGCTGATTTCACTTTTCGGGGCAGAAATCCTGGCCGCTTTTTTCACGAATGACGTACACGTGCAGCTGGTTGCCGTAAAAGCCGTGCGGATTATCGCACTCGGTTATATCTTTTACGGAATCGGGATGGTGATGATCAATGCCTTTAATGGCGCCGGCGATACGTGGACACCGACGAAAATCAATTTTGTGGGTTTTTGGCTGTTCCAGATTCCGTTTGCCTATTTGCTTGCCAAGTATTTTGAAATGGGACCGACAGGCGTTTTCATCGCGATTCCGGTTGCGGAAACGGCGATTACGATCACCGGATTTATTTTATTCAAAAGGGGAAAGTGGAAAACCATCAAGGTCTAATTAACTTAATATTATGTTAATCGCAATTATATAATACTTTCATAAAATTGTATAAGACAATCGGTAGGTCTTATCTATAATTTAGTTAAAAATTAAAAGCAGGTATTTTGCTTGCAGCAACTAACTAAAAACCAAATGTTATGAAAGCCTTATCACTAATAGTTTCTTCGACTGTGTTTATGATTGCCGGGTATTTCTTTGTAACAGATTTCAACTTGTCCGGAGAAATGAACCACTTAATTTATATGAGCCTTTTAGTCATCCTGATGCTGATTTGTATTGTTGGCATGATGATCAACGTGCCTTTAATCATCCGCGAAAGACGCAAAATGAAAGTCCTTGTTTATAATAAAATCACCAAAAGAACGCTGAAAAGAGAGCACATCAAATGGAATCTTGAAACTTCATAAACTCTATATACTCGAAAACCCTTTAAGAGGCGGCTTTTTTTAAGCCGTCTTTTTTTGTGGATTAATTTAAGACTGAATTTCAAAATCCCCCAAATGCCTCGCCCGGATTATTTGAGATTAAGAGGAGGAAGCCCAAGTCGGCTTCAGGTGTTTTTTTGAAAGGCCGAAAAAATTAATACAGTTAAATTATAGCCCCGATTGTAGTGGGAAATCTTTTTATTGCCTGCATAAAGTCCGTCTACTGCGCTTGGAATTACAAAGCAATAAAAAGATTGAAACGAAAAGTGGGACAAAACATGAATTTGAGATTAAATATCTACTCCTAAAAAACAATTATTTCCTTACTTTTACTTTTTACAAAACTTCATTAATGAACACTACAATCGTTACGCTTCTCCTATTTATGGTCGCTTTAGGTTTGGGCATTTTTATCGGCAAATTGATTTTTACGGCCAAGGCCAGTGCGGCGAAAACCGGGCTTGAGGAAAAAATCATTTCACTTACGGCGCAATACAGCCAGCTGAAGGAACAATTGCTTTCTGAAAAAGCGGCGGTCGAAAAACAAATCCAGCAAATCCATTCCGACAGGGAAACAATCCGCGCCGAAAAAGATACTTTGGCCATTCAGCTGACGCGCAAAGAAACCGACTTTGAGAATCTTTGGGAACGAAACCTCGAGCAGAAGCAGGAAGTCGAAAAGCTGCAGGAGAAATTCACGAAGGAATTCGAAAACCTCGCTAACAAGATCATGGAGGAAAAATCCCTGAAATTCACGGAGCAGAATAAGGAAAACATGAAGAATATCCTGTCGCCGCTGCAGGAAAAAATACATTTGTTTGAGAAGAAAGTTGAAGACACGCATAAGGAAAGTATTGATTATCATGCGGCTTTGCGCCAACAAATCCTAGGGCTTCGCGAGATGAACGAGCAGATGAGCAAGGAAACCGTCAACCTGACGAAAGCGCTCAAGGGCGACAGCAAGATGCAGGGGAATTGGGGCGAATTGGTGCTCGAACGCGTCTTGCTAAAATCTGGGCTCGAACGCGGACGCGAGTATGAAATCCAGCAGAGCTTTACCAATGAAGAAGGCGCGCGTGTTTTTCCGGATGTCGTGATCAACTTACCCGACGGCAAGAAAATGATTGTCGACTCGAAAGTGTCGCTGACGGCGTATGAGAAATACAGCAACGAAGATGACGAACTGTTGAAAATCATTTTCTTGCCGTCACATGTCAATTCGATCAAACGCCATGTCGAGCAACTCGGAGACAAGAATTACCACGATTTGTATGAGATTGAAAGTCCGGACTTTGTGTTGCTTTTTATCCCAATCGAACCAGCTTTTGCCTTGGCTTTAAACGAAGACACCGCTTTATACAACAAGGCATTTGAGAAGAATATCGTGATTGTCACGCCTTCGACGCTTTTGGCGACGTTGCGTACGATTGACAGTATGTGGGCCAATCAAAAGCAGCAGGAAAACGCGTTTGAAATTGCACGCCAGGCCGGCGCATTATATGATAAGTTTGAAGGTTTTGTGGGCGATCTCGTCAAAGTCGGAAACAAAATAAAGGACAGCAAAACCGAATATGACAACGCCATGAATAAATTGGTTGAAGGCAAAGGCAACCTGATCACCAGCGTTGAAAAGCTCAAAAAAATGGGTGCCAAAGCCAAAAAATCACTGCCTGAAAACATATTGAAAAGGGCCGAAAACGACCAGGTCGAAATTGAAAACAGCAACGATGAAACAAATCTTTAAAACCGTAAAATCATCAAAAGTCACGATTTCTCAGCTGATGCTGCCTTCGCACACGAACTTCAGCGGCAAAATCCATGGCGGCTATATCTTGTCGTTGATGGACCAGATTGCGTTTGCGAGCGCCTCAAAATTTTCGGGATATTACTGTGTGACCGCTTCTGTGGATACGGTCAATTTCCTGAATCCGATTGAAATCGGGGAATTGGTCACGATGAAAGCCAGTATCAATTATGTTGGTAAAAGCTCGATGATTGTAGGCATTCGCGTCGATTCGGAAAACATCCGGACCGGCACAATAAAACATTGCAATTCTTCCTACTTCACCATGGTTGCCCAAGATGGGAACCAAAAAAATATAGCGGTTCCGGGATTGATTATCTCCAATTATGACGAAGTCCGACGTTTTTACAATTGCCTCAAACAGATTTCGCAAAAAAAGGACAGGAGTCAGCACGAAGAGGTTTTTGATTACAAATCAGCTGAAGCGCTGAAAGGCCTTGAATCGTATAATGTGCGGATTGACATCCAATAATCCATTTTCAGGAAATTAATTTAATTAAACAATTCTCTTATTTTATTGGAGAATGTGTTTTTTGCAGGTTTTTTTTCAACATATAACTCACATTATTTGTGAATGTTGTAAAATATTTATTATTTTTGGAAGGCATTTTTAAAACTTATGAAAAGAAATTACCTACTACTATTAGCGATATTGTTTGTACTGATTACGCTGAATTCATGTTCTAATTCTGAAGACAATTATGCTCCGGTTTCGCCGGTTGTTGTGGATTTGACGCTGGTTCCATATCCAAAATTATCCGATTACAAGTTTTTTGACGGATTGATGAAAGACCAAAAGCCAGCATTGAATGTATTGCCATTCCAGCCTGCGAGTACGTTGTTTACTGATTATGCCCACAAAAAACGATTCGTTTGGATGCCGGTTGGTACAAAAGCGACTTATAACAGTGACAATTCTGTGTTGGAACTGCCTGTCGGTGCAGCATTGATCAAGACGTTTTATTATGATAACGTCCAGAATATTTCACCTGCCGGAGGAACGAGAATCGTTGAAACCCGTGTCATGATAAGAAAAGCAAGTGGTTGGATGTTTGCAGAATATGTCTGGAATGCAGAACAAACGGAAGCCTATTACGATATGGCAGGAAGTTTTACCGACATCACCTGGAAAGATGAAAATAATGTCGTAAAAAGTGCGACATATAGGATTCCGAATGAAGAGCAGTGCATCGTTTGCCATAAAAAGAGACAAATTATTGACGGTAATGAAACCACACTGTTTATACCAATTGGAATCAAACCCCAAAATTTGAATTTTAATTTAACTTATGGTACGGTTTCAAAAAACCAGTTGACAAAATGGATTGAAATGGGCTATCTGGAAGACGATTTTAGTTTGCCCTCTGTAGAAAACACTACGGTAGATTATAACGATACCTCAAAATCTTTGGATATGAGGGCTCGTTCTTATGTCGACATCAACTGCTCGCATTGCCACGGCACTGACAGGCATTGCGATTACAGGCCAATGCGCTTTGCATTTAGTGAGACTAAAAATAACCCGGCCAATATGGGCGTTTGTGTCGATACGCAGGATATGCAGGATTTTCCCGGTGCTTTGAGCAAGATTGTAACACCTGGAAACGTCAATAGATCGATGATGTATTATAGATTGAACACGACAAATGAAACTTACAGAATGCCGCTTCATGGACGCACTATTCTCCATGACGAAGGACTTGCCTTGATTGAGGCTTGGATCAACTCGTTGGAACCTTGCAACTAAACAAATTAAACTACATAACAAATGAAAAAAATTACTTTAATTATTGCATTGCTCTTTTTGGGGCAATTAACCAAAGCACAAGATACGTGTGGAACAGCATTGGCGATTACCGCAGCTGGTACATTTGTCGTTACTGCTGTGAATGGGTCGCAAGTACCGTCACCGATCTGTGCTGATAACGGAAATGGCGCCACTGCTGGCGAATGGTATGCATATACCCCAACAGCGGCTCACACTGTTACAGTTACATCTGATTTGGCAGTAAATAGTGGAAAAGACACTCGTGTGCATGTATATACAGGAACTTGTGGCACTCTTACCTGTTATGCGGGCGATGACGACTCTGGAATTATCGGGACCGGTTATTTGTCAATAGCAACATTCAACGTAGTGGCCGGGACAACCTATTATATCGCCTGGGACAATAGATGGAGTTCAAATGGTTTTACATTCCAGTTGACTGAAGGCGCTGTAGTAATTCCTCCTGCAACACCAGTAAGCTACACCAGCCAAGGTCTTAGCTCGATTAACAGCGATTATAACATTTGCATTGTCGATATGAATGGCGACCATAAAGATGATATTGTTGGGGTAAGCTCCAATAATTTAAGGGTCAATTACCAAGGAGCAACTCCAGGCACTTTCTTTACAGGTGATTTTCCAATTGCCGGAACAAGCAGAATGCCAAACTGGAGTATTGCTGCCGGCGATTACAACAAAGACGGATATACCGATTTGCTTTTGGGAAACAACAATGGCCTTACATTCTGGAAATCCAACAGCACAGGAACGGCTTATACCGCTTCGACTCCGGGGCAATATATTTTCTGCCAAAGAACCAATTTCATTGACATCAATAACGACGGAAACCTGGATGCTTTTTCCTGCCATGACGTGGCTCCAAACGTTTATTATTTGAATGATGGCGCTGGAAATTTCACTTATTATCAATCAGGAGTAACACCTGGCGCTTATTCATTGGGCGTTACAGGAACTGGTGGAAATTATGCTTCATTGTGGACAGATTTAGACAATGATGGCGATTTGGACATGTTCATTTCAAAATGTTCAGGGCCACCATGTGAAATCCATAGAAATGACGGCGGTGGCGTTTTTACAGACATCTCTGCACAGGCAGGAATCAATTTCCAACCAGTACAATCGTGGTCTTCTGCAATTGCAGATTTTGACAACGACGGTGATATGGACATCATCATCGGTTCTAACGGAGGCGTTGGCACCAAATTTTTCAGGAATAACCTCGACACTACAAATTCAGTTGAAGAAGCTTATACGAATATTACTGCCGGTTCAGGCTGGGATACGAATACTTCTACAAACAGGGATTATATCGCTTATGATTTTGACAATAACGGATTTATCGACGTTATGGGCGGTGGCAACAAAATCATGTTCAACAACGGAAATGGGACTTTTACTCCATATGCTTATTCAGGTATCAGTTTAGGCGCCGTGGGCGATTTAAATAATGATGGTTTCCTTGATTTCTTAAATGGAAGCATGATTCGTTATGCAGTTCCAAACGCGAACAAATGGATTACGGTAGCATTACAAGGCATCCAAAGCAACCGCAACGGAATTGGCTCAAGAGTCGAGATTTATGGCTCATGGGGAAAACAAATCAGGGATATCAGAAGTGGCGAAGGATTTGAATTTATGAGCACACTGAATGCACATTTTGGGATTGGCGCTGCAACAGGTATTACCAAAGTTGTCATCCATTGGCCATCAGGAACTGTAGATGAAATCCTGAATCCTGAGCCAAACCAGGCTTTATTCGTAGTCGAAGGTTCAAGCCCTGCATTGGGCGTGAACAACAACTCACAATCGCAATTCACGGTTTTCCCAAATCCGGCGTCAACGGTTTTGAATATCACCAATCCGGCGGGAAGCGAAGTCAGAAATGCTGAAATATTCGACCTTAACGGAAGAATGGTGTTGTCAACTAAAGTGACAGACCAAAAAATTTCGGTACAGAAACTTGCAACTGGGACTTACATCCTTTTATTGGAAGATACCAACGGAAACAAATCGACACAGAAATTCCTGAAGAATTAATCTGATCATTTTATAAAAAAAAGTCCCGTGATGAGCGGGACTTTTTGTTTTATGATTGTCAGAACCAATTAAAACTTGATTCCTTTTTTGTCATTTCTTCTAAAAGCTTTTTGGGGATTGGCCGGCAAGCACAATTCATCGATGTTCTAAATGCCATTTAACTCGTCAAAGGTAGGCCTTTTAGGCATTCTCATTCTGTTCTTTTCATGTCACGCTTTATTAGTTTTCATAGAAAATGTCGACTAAAGAATGTTGTCATTTAAAACACCCTCAACAAGTTAAATCCAAAAAATATAATTCCCTTATCCCAATCTCCGGTTGTATTGCCCAAAAAGCCAGCTTCATGGATGCCTTGTGAGTTCGTGAAATGCATCTGGAACACATGCCCACCGGTTTCAAGGTCTACGCCAATGGATAATGGATCTTTAAATGGAGAATCAGGCGTCCTGTTCAAGTGCTTTGCATAGTCGACATTGACCGACCAGCGCTTGGCAAATTTATACCTGCCGCCCATTCCAATGGCATACTGGCTGTTGTTTTGGTAATCGTCGAGGACAAAATTCTCACGGAAATAAGTCGGCGCCAATTCAAGCGAAAGCTTGTCCGAAACTTTTCTTGAAATCAATAATTGGGTGACATAAGCCAGCCTGTGTTCGAATTTCATATTTGGGTAAAGGCTTTCTTTCAAAGTATTGTTGAATGCGATACTATTGAAGACAACGAGCGCTACAGGGAAACCATCCTTAATCTGCGGCATCAGGCGGTATTTCGCCGAAAAATCATAAGCCTGCTCACTCCTGGCAGCGCTGACAGTCAGCCAATCGGTCACTCCATATAAGAATTTCAATTGGGTAACCGCATTATCAAGCCCGTAAAAACCTTCAAAATTGTCTTTTATCGAACCAAACCTGTGGGCGACAATAAAATAAAAATCGCCTTTTGACGCGAGTTTAGTCGATTCAAGATTGACGATTTTGATGCCTTTAAAAGCAGCTTCGACAATTTGCTTATTGGTGCCAACTGAATCAACTCCGGCCAGCAAATCATTTTGTGAAAACACGGCCAACGGCGAAAGCATGAGCAATAGTAGGATTCTTTTCATAGTTTTAATTTAATATTGTTACCTGGTCCATTTTTAATTCTTCAAGCAAATCATCATAGCCAACAAACCTGCCTTTGACTTTTATGGGTTGCTGCAATTTGATGTTTGCCACTTTGTCTTTTAAAACCGCAGATAATTTCCCGTCAATGGTAATTGAATTTCCGGCCGCGTCAATATTCGTGATTTTTCCGGTGATAATGACAGTCTTATCCGCATATTCCATGTTGGCCACACTGTCGTTGGTCATGAATTTCTGCTGAAGGATTTGTGGTGTGAGCGTGAATGAAGCTTCTTCCGTAGCAATATCGCGATGGGCTTTATACAGCATTCTATAGGTTGCAAAAGCGCCAATGGCAAGAATAAGCAGAATTACGAGTAAGACCTTTTTTTTCATAAATAATTTATTTTTCATAGCTAGTGAAGTCCCAAATTTAATTAATATTTTATTTTTTTAATACTTTATTATTAACTAATTTTGATAAAAAACAGATTGCTATGCTCCTAAAACGATTTTTGGCGATTACCGCTTTTGCACTCATTTTGGCGGGATGCACCACAGACAGTACTTCAGACCTGATTGACGCAACACCCATTGATGTAGTCACATATAATGAAAACGTCAGGACGATCTTCAACAACAATTGCATCATCTGCCACGGAACAATTCCGGCAAACGGCGCACCGATGTCTTTGACGACCTATGCGCTTGTAAAAGACGCCATCTTAAACAGGCCGCTGATTGATCGCATCTCACGCCCACAAGGCGCACCGGGCATGATGCCAAACGGCGGGACGAGATTGCCACAAAGTACCATTGACTTGATCATACAATGGAAAAATGACGGATTACAGGAATAAAAAAAGTAAAAATGAAAAAGATAATATTACCAATCGTATTGTTCCTATTAGGAATGGCGGTTTTCGCGCAGGAAAAAATGCTGACCAAAACCGGGAAAATCACTTTTGAGGCTTCGGTTCCGGCATTTGAAGAAGTGAAAGCCACAAATGATAATGCGACTTGTGTCATCAACCCTGCAACGGGAGAAATTGCAAGCCTTGCACTGATGAAAGGATTCCGCTTTAAAGTCGCGCTGATGGAAGAGCATTTCAACGAAAATTATATTGAAAGTGACAAATATCCAAAAGCGACTTTCAAGGGCAAGATTGAAAATTTTGATGCCAAAGCACTGACCGCTTCGGCAAAAGATTATACCATCAAAGGTAAACTTGAGCTTCACGGAAAATCCAAAGACATTACAATGCCTGCAAAAATCAGGAAAACGGATGGCGGAATTGAAATCATTTCAAATTTCACTATCAATACCGACGATTATGGCATTGACATTCCTTCAGTCGTGAAAAGCAAAGTCTCAAAAAGCGTCAGCGTAAGAAGTGAGTTTACGGTCAAATAATCTTATTCAAAATCCAGTTTCGCAAAAGAGTTGATCTTGTCCAAATGCAGGATGGTTTTGGTATTGTCGGCATTTTCGGTATACATCATTTCGAATTTCGCGCCGTAGACAATTTCCTCAAAAGTATAGGATGTTTTCGTCGCAACCGTCGTACTGAATAAATCGTCAAACGCATTGATATAAACCAATACTTCGCCTTCGGTATTCTCAAAATCTTCTTTGGTGAAACCATATAGCGGACTGTCTTCGGTAATTGGGTGAACCAGCGTCCAACTCAATGTCAGTGCATTGATTTTTTCCATTTCGAGCGGAAGCGAATAAAACTTATTGACGATTTTCCCATTTTCCTCGACGCCCATTCCCAAAGTCATCTTCACTTTTGCATCGGTCAGGTTGTTGTTTTTAAAAGGCGCCGTGCGGATCATCAAAGCTTTTATGCCTTTATAAGGCGCAATGATGGCCTGTTCTGAAAATTTAAGAAATATCTTAGGTTTGCTGAATCTTCCGAAAAATATACCTGTCGCAATGGCAAAACTCAGCAATCCGACCAAGGCTTCTGTCGCGGCCAATGCGCTCGTCATAAAACCATTTGGGCTGATATGGCCGTAACCGACCGTCGTAAAAGTCTGCGCACTGAAAAAATACGCCTTCCCAAATTTCACCCATTCCGAGCCACTCGCTTCGATACCATTGAGATATTCGATGCCGATTCCATAATACAAACACGCGAAAACGAAGTTGACCAGCATATAAAAAACGGCCAGTATAACAAAGAATTTCCACCTTGGCATGTTCAGCATCGTATGATACCAACTGATTCGGGCCAAAAGATTCAAGCCGCGTTTTTCAATATTGGCAGTGCCATCTTTATTGACAAAACGCCCGCCATAATTGGATGGATTGGTGCCAAAACCCGTGTCGGTTTCTGTCTTGGCGTTGGTGTTTATTTTTTTTAATAAGCCCATTATATTACTGCCTGATGATTTTTTCCGTTTTGAATCCGCCTTCATATTCAATCTTCAAAAGGTACATTCCTTTTGGATAAGTCCTGAAATCAATGTCCATCGTATTTGAATTTCCTTTTACAGACTGCAGCAATTTACCATAAACATCAAAAATTTTGACATCCTGTATCGTTGCGGTGGAATTTACGGATAAAGAATTGGCTACAGGATTCGGGTAAACCGACAAGTCTGCGGCAATCGAAAACGAATCAGCTGACAATGCGCTGCTCGTTGCTATCCAGCTTGAAGCCAGGCTGTTGTCGAGTGAATTGCTGATCAATTGCAAATAACTTCCGTTGCCGTCGGCATTTGGCCATGGCGCCGAATCGGAATATTGTACATAATCGATCACATTCCCAAAACCGTCAGCCAGAATCAATTTCTGTGAGCTGTTCGATAAATTGCGTGTAAACTGCCCGAAAGCAGCGATTCCATATTTGGCTTGAAAAGTCGCCGGATTGCTGGCGAGGTAAAGCGTCTGCCCAACATTGATTGTAGCACTCGCCGGAAATTGGTAGGAAATCCCCAATTCACTAAAATAAACGCCGCTTAAATTGACAATCGTAAATCCATTGTTTACAATCCCAATGAATTCCTGGTCATTGCTCACAGGGAAAGCAGTGTCAGTACCCGGATTGTAATTGATTTTGTTGATTACCAAAGCCGGAACCGCCACATTCACACATGCCGTATAACCCCCAACATGTAAACTGATCCAATTGATTCTTTGAAGCAGGAACGTTTTCAGGTTTTGGATTTCAGTATCATGGTCCGGAATCGTTCCCCATTTCGCATTTTCCCTGGCGATGGCTTCTGCGATATAATCTATCGTATTATTGATGAATGTCACGATGCTGGCGTGGTTGAGCGGTTGCCCGTTTTGTATGAGCTGGTTCCATCTTTTGGACAAATAGCATTTGTAAGTGGAATTGTTAAACAGGTCTTTCCAGAATTTCGCGCCTTCATTATCGCCATTTCCAAATTGCCAGACATCATAATGGCTTCTGTCCAGGCCATATTGGAAAAGGTCGTTCCCATAAGTCAGGTTGTGGTCCCAAATCGGGCCGGCGCGCAATTTCCCGCCGCGGTCTTTATGAAAATACGTACTCAATTGGTAAGCATCTGCGTTTGAAGCCAATTCATTAATAATCATAAAATCGACAAATGTCGGCACATCAATAATCGAAGGATAACCGTTGGTCAGGCTGGTAATGTTGAGATGCGAGGCCGATGCCAATGCCGTAAATTGCGAATGGATATAAGTATCCTGCGCTGTCGTCACGTCTTCCGGTTTTGGCAGATCGTGGATAAATTCTGTGCTTCCGACATAAGATGGCATACTCCAGGCAACAGGATCGCCGCCGGTGAGTTTATCTGCTTTTGTGATGTAACCGCCGGTCAGATTTGGCACCGTTGTATCCGTTGTGGCGATTTTAACAATGTTGACGCGATTCGAATCGGCCTTGATTTTTTCCTGCAAAATATACAATCCGACATATTCGCCATTGACGACCACTTCACAATATTCGGTTCGCGGCGCATAATCACCAATCTGCCGCGCAAGGTTATAAGACAAATAATCCCTGATGAGCGAAGGGTCAAAAGCCAATCCGTTTAAAACCCAATCGTTTTCACTCGGCATTCCCAATAAAGCCACATTATTGTTGCTGGTATTGTCCGCCTGCAACGTTGTCAGGCCGTATTGTTTTTTCGGCAAATCCTGCGAAGATGAACCGCGGATTTCAATATTGATGCGCCCGTTGTAATTCAGGAATGCTGCCGTATTCTGGTCGGTCATATAATTGCGTGTGCCGTCAGGATGCCTGATGATTTTCATCGCGGCCAAAACCCTTGGATTGTCGACAATTTCATAGGGTTGGCTTGTGTTTGGATTAATATCCGTGTTGATAATCACAATCGGCAGGTTCGTATCGGTAAATGCCTGGCCTGAAGCCATTCCATAATTCAGAAGAAAAATGAAGATTGCGGCAAGCTTTAGGATTCGAAGCTTTTGGGGGAAAATTCTCATCAAGTAATTGTCTTTCTGACAAATGTATGAATTTTTTCGGTCGTTTTCGGACTGGAAAGTTACCCGTGAATCCAAATTTAATCCTAAATGCCGTGGAAATTGCTTCAAAATGAATTAAATTTGAGAGTAAGCAAAAACAAAAGAAATGGACAGTTTTATTTTAGGGGAAGATATCAAAGTCATGTATGTCACCGCCGCCAATTTTCCCGACGGCATTCCCGACGCATTCGATTTTTTGAATTCATTAGTACCCGATGTGGAAGGCCGACGGTTTTTCGGGATTTCTGCGCCAGATGAATCGGGCAAAATCATCTATAAAGCCGCTGCTGAAGAACTGTTCCCCGGTGAAACCCAAAACCTCAAACTCGAATCCTTTACGATAAAGCACGGCGCATACATGAGTTTCTATATCAAGGATTACAGGAATCATATCGATGCCATAAAAGAAGCTTTTGAGCTGTTGCTTGGACAACAGGAAGCCGACCCAAATGGCTATTGCCTCGAATGGTATATCGGCGATGATGTAAAGTGCCTTGTGCCTTCCGGACCGGAAAATTATCCGGGATAAAAAACCCCAATCTTTAGAAATATAAGCTCCTTATTTAAGGGGCTCTTTTTATGGCTGGTATCGGAAAAAACTTAATGCTTATATTTGGAATCAAATGCCCTAGCCCGGGATAGAAGTGGAAATCCTTTTGTATTTGAAATTAAAAGGAAGACAGCCGGTGGCTGTCAGGTAATGCTGCTTTAGCAAACATCCTTTTAAGAACAAAAGATTGAAACGGATAGCCGGACTCGAGCTCCCAATAAAAAGAATTGGAAGCGAACAGGCGAAGCAATAGCTTCAAAAAACCCATAATCACGGAATAATAACCCGAACGGGCGGAATAATAATCGGCCTGATTTGAACCGGAAACATCATTTACATTTGGCATATCATTTTTAAACCAGCAGTTTTGAAAAGCAATACCAACATCCTACTTATTTTATTTATGGCCACGGGCTTTTGCCAGGCGCAGGCTTTGCAAGTCGACAGTTTGAAAAGGGTGTTGGCGGTCGTAAAAATCGACACTGCAAAAGTCAATGTCTACAACAACCTCGCGAACCAATTCAAGGAAAGCAATCCGGATTCGGTTGCTTTTTATGCGGATAAGGCCACAGCATTATCGCAAAAAATCGGTTATGATTTGGGGCTTGGGAATGCCTTGATCAATAAAGGGAATTCGAATATCATTTTAGGCAATTATGCGGCGGCTTTGGAAAATTTCACAAAAGCACAATCAGTATACGAACCATTATTGGACAAAAATCCCGACGACAAAGCATTGAAAAACGGACTGGCAAGGGCTTATGCCAGCGCCGGCGTGGTTTATTCTGAGGAAAGCAATTATTATATGGCTTTGGAACATTATGACAAAGCGTTGAAACTCTACCAGGAGGTTGGACAAAAAGTCAACATTTCCAAGGCGCTGAACAACATCGGTATTGTTTATAAATCGCAGCAGAATTACCCGAAAGCATTGGAATACCTCAAAAAAGCATTTGCAATCCAATCGGAAATTGGGGAGCAAACTGCCGCAGTAACCCTGACCAACATCGGCGTGATCTATTTTGAAACCGGGAACGATGCATCAGCCATCAATTATTATGGCAAAGCCGAGAAATTATTCCAAAACAACGACAACATACGCGGATTTGCGCTGCTGAAAAATTACCTCGGTGATTATTACAAAAAACGGAATGATATTGCCAGGGCAAAGGATTATTACGGGCAGTCGTTGGGATTGTATGAGGAAATGCAGAACAAATTCGGTGCTTCACTGGCGTTGTACAATCTTGGAAAATTGTACTCCGTGCAGAAAAAATACGCTGAAGCGATGCCATTTGCTGCAAAATCATTGACGTATGCCAAGGAAATCGGCGTACTCGACCAAACGTATCATTCGGAAAAACTCGTCAGTGAATTGTATGGTTATTTGAATAATCCTACCGAATCATTGGCACATTACAAAAATTATATTGCGGCGCGCGACAGCATCACCAACCAGGAAAACAACAAGAAATTTGCCCTGGCGGAAATAAATTTCGAGTACCAAAAAAAGGTAGCGCTTTTGGACGAGCAAAACAAACGCAAACAGCAATTCATCCTTTTCATCGTTCTTGGCGCCTTGCTGCTGATTGTGTTGGCGTTGGTGATTTACAATAGATTGCAGGTCAAACGCAGGCTGACGCTCCAAAAGGAAGTCGCCGAATACGAGCAGAAAGCATTGCATTTGCAGATGAATCCGCATTTTGTCTTCAATTGCCTCAGTTCGATTTCGAGTTTTATCGTGCAGAACGGAACCGATTCGGCATTGAAATACCTGTCGAAATTCTCAAAACTCATGCGATTGACGCTTGAATATTCAAAAGGTTCGTTAATTCCGATAGACAAGGAAATCGAAAGCCTGCAAAATTACCTCGAACTCGAGCAATTGCGTTTTCACAACAAATTCCGCTTCCAGATTGCGTCGAGCGACAAAGTCGAATTCAATATGGGTTTGCCGCCGCTGCTCATCCAGCCGTTTGTCGAAAATGCGATTCTGCACGGCATCGTTCCAAAGGAAACCGACGGCCATATCGCTGTACATTTTGATGTCGAAAACGGACAATTAATCTGTACGATTACCGATGACGGGATTGGTTTGGCCGAATCCAAACAATTAAAAGAAAATTCGGTGACGGCGCACAAATCGATGGCGTTGGAAATCACCAAAAAACGCCTGGAAATCATGGAATCTACAACCTCAAAATCGGCACAAATCGACATATTACCATTAGAAAACAAAACAGGCACACGGGTAACGTTGCGTTTGCCAATCCAATACATCCAATAAACCTATGATCACAGCATTATTAATCGACGACGACAAGCATTTACGCACCGGTTTGAAAGCGCTTTTGGATCGTTATACCAATGACATTTCGATTATTGGCGAAGCCGAAAGTGTAAAAACCGGAATCGCAGCCATTGAAAAATTCAAGCCACAGGTTATTTTCCTCGACATTCACCTGAGCGACGGAACTGGGTTTGACATTTTGGAACGGTTGGCAAAAACCAATGGCAAAATCAATGCGCATATCGTTTTCATTACCGCGCATGAGCAATATGCGGTAAAGGCGTTCAAATTCAGCGCGCTGGATTTTATCCTGAAACCTGTCGATCCTGAAGAATTGCAGCATACGATTGCGAAAATCAAGGAAGTTGTCGGGAAAACCAATTCGTTTGAACACATTGATTTGTTGTTGGAAAACATCAGGAAGAAGGTCGATAATTTCAAGCGGATTGCCTTGTCGACAAGCGATGGCATTCATTTGTTTGATGTTTCGGATATCATCCGCTGTGAAGCGAAAATCAATTATACGCAGTTTTTCATCAAGAACCACAAACCGGTTCTGATCTCGCGGACGCTGAAAGAATATGAGGAATTATTGACCGAGCACGGGTTTGAACGCGTGCACCAATCGCATCTCATCAACTTGTCCTATCTGAAATCTTATATCAAAAATGACGGTGGCTATGTAATTATGGCCGACAATACCAGCATTCCGATTGCACAGAGCAAGAAGGAAAAATTACAGGAACTTATTAAGGCACTTTAATCAATCATGCACAAATCTCTACATACTAAAACCAAGAAAATGAAGAAAATATTACTTTTTTTATTGCTTTTTGCCGGGATGGCAAATGCACAAATCGTCAATATTCCCGATGCCAATTTTAAAGCTAGCTTGTTAGATGCTAGTCCGACCGTACAATTGGCAAAAGATTTTAACGACCAATGGATTTCAATTGACGCCAATAATGATGGCGAAATCCAAGTTAGTGAAGCGCAGGCGATAAAATGGCTGACGATTTCAAGACCGACTGTCACTAATCTTACAGGGCTTAACAGCTTCAGCAACCTCGACCTTTTGAACATCAGGACCAATCAAGTGACTGTAATAGATTTGAATGGGTTGCCAACCCTGACGAAACTGTCATTTGTGAACACCATGCATATGAGTACTTTGAACATCAGCAATTTGACAAACCTGACTGAAATGTATTGCTATGGATTAAATAGCCTGACCACATTGGATGTCAGCCACGCAACCAACTTATCCAAACTGACTTGTATTTATTCTTCGGTCAATGATTTAAATATCACGGGATTGACAAATATTACCGAATTGAATTTGCAGGGGAATTATCTTCCTAATCTAAACGTATCCGGATTGACAAGCCTGACGAAACTGAATTGTTCCAACAATTACATTGCAAATTTAAACGTCAATAATCTTTCAAATCTTACTGAGTTGGATTGTTCTTACAATCAGCTATTAAACCTGAATGGTATTCCTTCCAATATGTCAAAACTCAATTGCAGTTACAATAAACTAACAACACTTTCAATAAATAGTTTAACGAACTTAACCGAATTGGATTGTTCCAGTAATGATATTGCAGTTTTAAACGTAAACAGTCTTTCAAACCTGACAAAACTAAATTGCGGTGCAAATAAACTTGTGAGCCTGAATATCAACGGGCTTCCAAACTTAAACAATTTGGGGTGCAACGATAGTAACGAACTGACCAGCTTGACATTGTCGAATCTGCCGAATTTACATGAGCTGATGATAATCGGAACGATTACTACCAGCCATCTAACGAGTTTAGACCTCAGCGGCTTGCCTAATCTTCAAAAATTATTTTGCAGTAACGGGATACTGACATCGCTAAATCTTGCCAACCTAACTAGCCTTACGGAACTCGATTGTTCTTACAATCAAATCACAACATTGACTTTGACAAACTTGCCGAATTTGGTCAAGCTGAATTGTGCTACAAATCTCATTTCAGATTTGGATGCTTCAAACCTCACTAACCTTCAGGAATTAATCTGTGCCAATGGTTATATTACTAACGGAATTTTATACGGAAATTTACACAACTTAAATGTTGCAGGTTTGGCAAATCTAAAACTTTTGATTTGTTCTTATAATTTATTGAGCACACTGGATTTGACCGGTTGCAACAATATTGAAACCCTCAATTGCGATGGCGTACCAAATGGCCTGGGCTTACTGACTTCACTTAATGTAAATAATTTAACCAACTTAAAAACGTTAAGTTGCGTTTTCCAGCAACTTACAACTTTAAACGTTAGCAATTTAACTAATCTTGAGAGTTTATATGTTTCGTATAACCATATAACAAATATGGACTTAACCGGGTTGATTAACCTTAAAAATCTCGACTACACTTATAATGATCTGGCCAGCTTAAATCTGGTCAATTTGCCAAGTCTGGAAAGTTTGGTCTGTGCGAATAACCATTTGAACACTTTAAATGTGCTTAACCTTACCAACCTAAAATCATTAAATTGTTCATTTAACGAACTGACAACGCTAAACCTAAGCGGTTTAAGCAGCCTTGAAACTTTGGAATATTCTTTTAACCAATTGACGCTTTCCAATGTTAGTGGATTGTCGACCAATCTAAAGTCGCTAGCCTGCGCCGGAAATAATTTAACAAACCTTGATGTTTCCGGATTGACAAGCCTTGAAAGTTTGAGCTGCCATACCAATGAACTGACGAGTTTGGATTTGAGCACTTTAAATAACCTAAAGTATTTGGATTTTTCTCAAAATCATCTGCCTAGTATCGATGTCAGCAATTTGACCAATCTCCAATCGTTAAATTGTACCAATAATTTATTAACCAACTTGAATATTACTGGCTTAAATAATATTACTTTATTATTTTGTATCGGCAACGCATTGTCGAGTTTGGATTTGACCAATCATACGGCTTTGACGCATTTGGATTATTCGATGAATCAGTTGCCCGATTTGGATCTCAGTGCTTTAACTAATTTAGCAGTCTTAGGCTGCGTTGGTACGCAAACCACGACGCTGGATGTCAGCAATATGTACAACCTTCAAAGTCTGGATTGTGGTAACAATCAATTAACTACATTGGATTTGAGCCACAACAATTTCTTAAATAACGTCAATTGCTACGATAATGCACTGACGACCTTATTTATAAAAAATGGCCACTCTGAAGCAATCAATTTTAGCAGTAATCCTACTTTGCAATACATTTGTGCTGATGCCAGCGAACTTGAAAGCACCCAAACCCTTTTGAATAGTTTGGGAATGAACGCTACGGTTTCCAATTCGTATTGCACATTTACACCTGGCGGCGATTATAATTCGATAAAAGGAATCGCTATTTTCGATATCGATAACAACGGTTGTGATGTCACTGATGTCGTAAATCCATTCGTAAGATTTGATATCAATGACGGTATTACAAGCGGCGCGACTGTGACAAACATCAATGGCAGTTATAATTTCTTTGCCAATGCCGGGAATTACACGATTGCGCCGAATGTCGAAAATCCGACATGGTTTAATTTTTCGCCAGCTTCAGCAGATTTTACTTTCCTGAATAACAACAACAATATTTCAACACAAAATTTTTGTATTGCAGCCATTGGGACGCATAAAGACGTCGAAGTCGTTATCACACCACTAGATCCGGCAAGACCGGGATTTGACGCCACATACAAAATCGTTTATAAAAATAAAGGAAACCAAATGCTTTCGGGAAGCCTGGCCTTGACATTCGATGATTCCAAAACCGATTTGGTCTCGGCATTTCCAACGCCGGATAACACGGTTACCAATTCATTGTCATGGAATTATATCAACCTGATGCCTTTCGAAAACCGCAGCATTACCTTAACACTAAATATAAATACGCCGTTAGAATCTCCAGCGGTAAATGTTGGTGACATATTGACTTTTGTAACATCGATACCGGTTTCCGGAGATGACGTTCCTACAGACAACCAATTTACATACAACCAAACCGTGATTGGCTCAATGGACCCGAATGCAAAAACCTGTTTGGAAGGTAATGTCGTTTCCCCATCAGAAATTGGCAATTACCTGCATTATAACATCGAATTTGAAAATATAGGCAATGCCGAAGCGGTCAATATTGTCGTGAAAGACGTTATCGATCCGACGATGTTCGACATCAGTACCTTGCAAGTTATGTATTCATCGCACGAAATGCTGGCCAAAATTCAGGGAAATACAGTCGAGTTTGTTTTTCAGAACATCAACCTCGCGCCAGCAGCCGGCGATCCACCGGTTGGCGGACATGGAAATGTCCTGTTCAAGATTAAGACTTTGCCTACGCTGGCGGCTGGCGATCAAGTGAGCAATACTGCAAACATCTACTTTGATTACAATGCTTCAATCGATACCAATGAGGCGCGCACGACTTTCCAGTCTTTGGGAATTCCGGGCAATCATATTGATGAAAGCATCGTAATGTATCCGAATCCGGCGAAACACTTGGTGAACATCAATTGTAACAGCATGATTAAATCTGTTGCATTGTATGACATCCAGGGAAGAATTCTTCAAACAGTTTTGGCCAATTCCAATGAAGTACAGTTGAACATTTCAGACAAATCAAATGGCATCTATTTCGTGAAAGTGATTAGTGATAATGGTGCGAAGGTGGAGAAATTAGTGAAAGAATAATTGCCGGAATTAAAATGAAAAAGCCTCGCATCCATTTGGAGTGAGGCTTTTTTTATGTAATACTTTTCGACTTTCGACTACTTGCTCAAATACATTTTCCTTCTCGAATACAACTCATAAAACTGGTCGTCTTTCAAATCGTCTATGAACAAAATGCTTTCGCCCGTCGATTTCATTTCAGGTCCGAGCGCTTTGTTGACATTCGGAAATTTGCTGAAAGAAAACACCGGTTGCTTGATTGCGAAACCTTTCAACTGTGGGTTGAAAGTGAAATCGGTGACTTTGTTCACTCCCAGCATGACTTTCGTCGCATAATTGACATAAGGTTCGCCATATGCTTTCGCTATAAACGGAACGGTTCTCGAAGCGCGTGGATTCGCTTCAATGATGTAAACGATATCATCTTTAATCGCAAATTGGATGTTGATCAAACCAACAGTCCGCAATGCCAAAGCGATTTTCTTCGTATGGTCTTTAATCTGCTGCATCACGAATTCACCAAGGTTGAACGGCGGTAAGGTCGCATTCGAATCGCCGGAGTGAATACCGCATGGCTCAATATGTTCCATAATCCCAATGATGTATACGTTTTCGCCATCGCAAATCGCATCAGCTTCAGCTTCAATTGCGCCATCAAGGTAATGATCAAGCAGCAGTTTATTACCGGGAATATTTTTCAGTAAATCGATGACATGGTCTTCCAATTCCTGTTTGTTGATGACGATTTTCATGCCTTGCCCACCCAAAACATATGACGGACGAACCAGCAATGGAAAATCCAAAACATCAGCCAAAGCAGAAGCTTGGTCAGCGTTTTCAGCAATCCCGAATTGCGGAAACGGGATTTTTAGCCTGGTCAACAGTTCGGAAAAACGCCCGCGATCTTCAGCCAAATCCAACGCGTCGAAGCTCGTGCCAAGGATTTTGATGCCGTAACGGTCGAGTTTTTCAGCGAGTTTCAAAGCGGTTTGCCCGCCAAGCTGGACAATGACGCCTTCGGGTTTTTCATGGCGGATAATATCGTAAATGTGTTCCCAGAAAACGGGTTCAAAGTATAATTTATCTGCCGTATCAAAATCGGTCGACACCGTTTCCGGGTTGCAATTGATCATGATGGTTTCGTAACCGCATTCTTTTGCGGCCAAAACGCCGTGCACACACGAATAATCGAATTCGATGCCCTGCCCTATTCTATTCGGGCCTGAACCGAGAACAACGACTTTCTTCTTATCTGAGACAATGCTTTCGTTGTGGACGTATTTTTTGCCGTCGGCAGTTTCGATTTCCGCTTCAAAAGTCGAATAATAGTATGGCGTTTTTGCGGTGAATTCGGCTGCGCAAGTATCGACTAGTTTGTACACGCGGTTGACGCCCATTTCTTCGCGCAATTTGTATACCTGGCTTTCAAGGCAGCCTAACATGTGCGCGATTTGCCTGTCACCATAGCCTTTTTGTTTGGCTTCAAGCAATAATTCTTTCGGCAAAGTGTCGATCTTGAACTGTGAAATTTCCTTTTCCAACAGGTATAATTCTTCGTATTGCTTCAAAAACCACATGTCTATTTTTGTGATTTCATGGATGCGGCTCAGTGGAATTCCGAGTTGGATGGCATCGTAAATAACAAACACGCGATCCCAGCTCGCAAACGTCAGTTTCTCGATGATCTGTTCGTAATTTTTGTAGCTTTTCCCGTCTGCGCCCAAACCATTGCGTTTGATTTCCAAGGATTGCGTGGCTTTGTGAAGCGCTTCCTGAAACGAACGGCCGATACCCATAACCTCGCCTACCGATTTCATCTGCAAACCAAGCGTTCGGTCTGAACCTTCAAATTTGTCGAAATTCCAGCGCGGGATTTTGACGATAACGTAATCCAAGGTTGGTTCGAATAAGGCTGAAGTCGTTTTGGTAATCTGGTTGTTGAGTTCGTCGAGGTTGTAACCCAAAGCGAGTTTTGAGGCGATTTTTGCAATTGGATAACCGGTAGCTTTTGACGCCAAAGCTGATGAACGGGAAACTCTTGGATTGATTTCAATCGCGACAATATCTTCTTTTTCGTCCGGCGATACGGCAAATTGCACATTACAGCCGCCGGCAAAGTTCCCAATCGAGCGCATCATCAGGATAGCCATGTCGCGCATTTTTTGGAACGTATGGTCGGATAATGTCATTGCAGGCGCAACAGTGATCGAATCTCCGGTGTGGATTCCCATTGGATCCATATTTTCGATTGAGCATATGATGACGACATTGTCGTTCTGGTCGCGCAGCAATTCCAATTCATATTCTTTCCAACCCAAAAGCGCTTTATCAATTAATACTTCGTGGATTGGCGACGCTTCTAAACCTCTGGTCAATAAATCGTCGAAATCTTCTTTTTTGTGGACAAAAGCCGCGCCTGTTCCGCCGAGCGTAAATGATGGACGAATGACCAATGGAAACCCGAATTCCTGTGCGATTTCTTTTCCTTTCAAAAATGACGTCGCTGTTTTTGCGGGCGCAGTCGGAACGCCGATCCTTTCGAGCAATTGCTTGAACTGTTCGCGGTCTTCGGTAATGTTGATCGCATTGATATCGACGCCAATTAAACGCACGTCAAAATCTTCCCAGATGCCTTTTTCGTCGGCTTCAAGGCAAAGGTTCAATGCAGTCTGGCCGCCCATGGTTGGCAAAACAGCATCAATTTGCGGATGTGCTTTTAATATTTCAATAATGGATTTTGTGGTCAGCGGTTTCAGATAAACATGATCGGCCATGGATGGATCGGTCATGATGGTCGCGGGATTCGAGTTGATCAGGATGACCTCGATTCCTTCTTCGCGAATGGAACGCGCCGATTGCGAACCGGCATAATCGAATTCGCATGCCTGCCCGATTACGATTGGACCTGAACCTATAATGAGGACTGATTTGATTGAATTGTCTTTTGGCATGTAGTTGTTGTTGTTGTAGTTATTGTTGCTTTGTATTCGACTGCCTAGCCCCGATTGCAGCGGAAATCCTTTTTGAGGTTTTTCACCTCAAAAAGATTGCAGTGAAAAGCGGGAAAATGCTCCTAAAAAAATTAAAAATCTCCCGACAAGGTATAAAAAAAGGCGATACCATTAAAGTAACGCCTTCATTTATGTTTATAAAAACATTATTTTTTGTGTCTTGGTTCAGAAGATACAGTCAGTTTGTGACGGCCTTTTGCACGACGGCGTGCCAACACTTTTCTACCATTAGCAGAAGCCATTCTGTCCATAAATCCGTGCTTATTTCTTCTTTTTCTTTTCGATGGTTGAAACGTTCTTTTGCTCATTGCTTTGTATCTTTGAAATTCTTAATTTAAATATCAGTTGGTTTTGTGGAAATCGCTTCCCTTATAACCGGGTGCAAATATACAAAGTCTTTTTTTTCTGGCAAGTGGTTTATGATATTTTTTTTAGAAGCTTTTTCCCGCTGTCCGCTGTATCTTTTGTTCGTTCCTCACAAAAGGATGCCGCTTCCATCCGGGCTAGGGTTTTGATCAATCATCAAGATATTTTTTCAATTTCATATCTTACTTTTTGTGTTGATACAAAAGAAGAAATGGTTTGCATCAACACAAAAGAAAATCCTACCTTTGCACCCAAAATAAAAACACCATGTTTCACAGAAATATTAAACTTGTTTTCGCCGCTTTGGTTATCGCCTTTGGGATTTATGAAATTACTGAGGGCTATATCGGCAATGGGATTTTCCTGATTCTGCTTTCGGCAATTCCGATTTTCCTTTATTTTAAAAATGAATTCATCCTGCTGGCTTTCCTGAGGCTGAGAAAGCAGGATTTCCCGGGCGCCCAGAAATGGCTGACCTATATTAAAAACCCGGATACGGCATTGGTCAGAAAACAACAAGGGTATTTCAATTACCTTCATGGCATTATGCTGTCGCAGACGAATTTGCTGCAGGCGGAAAAATACTTCAAGAAAGCGATCGAGCTCGGATTGTCAATGGATATGGACCTTGCGGTCGCCAAACTGAACCTTGCGGGCGTTGCGATGACACGCAGGAGAAAACTCGAAGCGACCAATCTTTTGAACGAGGCAAAAAAACTCGACAAGCACAATATGCTGAAAGACCAGGTCGTGATGATGAAAGAGCAATTGAAGAAAATGTAAATCTCAATTTTAATATATTAAAGCTATTCTGTGAAGAATGGCTTTTTTTATATCCGATTTTATTGCATAAAACGCGATGTAAAAATCCTGATACCAACCAATGCAAGCGAAACCGCAAGGCATTTGATGATGATTTTACCATGTATCCTTCTTGAAAGGTAAGCGCCCAATTGCGCACCCGGAATAACGCCAATGGCCAGCGCAACAACCATTTTCAGGATGATTGGATCATCATAGCTGCCGTTGTAAATATGGACCATTACGCTCACGGTTGCCATAATTGCCAGGATAAAATGCGAAGTTGCCGTGGCAATATGCACCGGAAAGCGAAGCCATTCTACCATTGCCGGCACGTGGATGATGCCGCCGCCGATTCCCAATAAAGGCGAAAAATAACCCACAATCACACTGAGGATTGTGCCTTTGCGAATATCATAAGCGTAATTGTATTCTTCTCCCCATTTGTCTTTCAGATGTTGTTTTATCCAGCCTTTATGGGTTGCGGCGATTTTAGCGGTCGGTTTTTTTCCACCACGCAAAAACAGGAAAATGGCCAACGCAAAGAGAATCACGCCAAAAAGGATGTCGAAAGTATTTCTCGGAATGATTTGGGTAGTGAGAACGCCCAGGATAGAACCCGGAATCGTGCATAAGGCAAAAATGACTCCCGCTTTATAATCGACCCTTTTGTTTGCCATATAGGCCACCGAACCTGACATTGCATTAAAAGCCACCACAGCCATTGAAATTGCCGTAATGCTTTCAGGGGAAAATTCGGGATGCATGATGATCAGAATCGGGACAAGGATAAACCCGCCGCCGGCGCCAATCAAAGTGCCAACAGTACCGATCACAAAACCCAGAAGGATCAACACATAGAAATTATCCATTGATTGACTTCGTTAATATCCTTTCAGCGGAATTTCTATCTCGTATTTTTTCTTTGCCGCGTTCGACAATTTTTTATCGCGCAGCCACGGATTGTGGATTTTCAATATTTTATAATTGATGCCTTGTGCTTTGGCAAAGTCGGCCAAATCTGTAATGGTCGAATCCACTTCGACTTTTCGTGTCGGCAGGTTTTCATACAATTCTTCAGGAACGATTTCAAACCCGTAAAGCTGTGGATTTTTCATGATTTCCTTTAATGCCAGGATGCGGAATACGTAGCGCGAAGTTTCGTCTGTCAGCAACAAATCATAATAGTTTGATACTTTCTGGATTTCGATTTGTTTGTTGACACCGGTCATTCCGCCATTGTATGAAGCTGCCGCCAATGTCCATGACCCGAATCTTAACTTGGCAGCCAATAAATACCTGCATGCGGCTTCCGTGGATTTTTCGAGATGGTATCTTTCGTCAACTTCATTGTTGACTTCCATGCCACTTTCTTTGGCCGTGCCTTCCATAAATTGCCATACGCCTTTTGCGCCCGCAGGAGAAACTGCATTCAGCAAACCGCTTTCAATAACCGCGAGGTATTTAAAATCGTCCGGAACGCCATATTTTGCAAGGATTGGCTCAATGACCGGAAAAGCCCTGTTCGCTCTTTTAATGATCAATAGGGTCGTCGCATCAAGGTTGGCATTGACCAACAATTCCCTGTCAAAACGCTCTTTTACGTCAGAAATATTCAAAGGCGTTGGTTCACCTGCAAAATCGACAGCCGCTGGAAAATACCGCGCTGTTCCTTTACCCGTAATCTTTCTTTCCATTTTTTCAGGCACAGCGTGGATTAATAATCCGCTGACAAGAATCAATAAGATGATAAAGCCTGTTTGTTTGATCCGTTTCATTGTTTCCCTTTTTTATATCTGTAAACTTACGAAATTTGGTTTTATTCTGTTCCACCAAGGATAATCTTTGGCAAATTTTCATTGAGCCATTTGAACTTGTTGATAATCATAATGTGTGTGCCGCCTTTCAACGGGATGTAATCCTTAATATATTTCGACGGAAACACTTCATCGGCATCGCCATGGATGTGGATTACATTGCCGTCGGGTTTGTTCCTGTCCCAAAGCACGACCTGTTCAATCGCCCAGGTCAGGTATTTTTTGTCGCGCATCGACAGGAATTTTTCATAAAGCTCGAGCCTTTCGTTGACTTTCGGGCCAAAAGAATATTTCGCGAGGTTTTTGACCTTGCCGGCAAGGCCAATGGGGAGCAGCTTGTAGGCTTTCGTCGCTTTGGCAAATTTCATGCGTTTCGGGAATTCGGCATTGCTTTTTACACTCGAAATGATAATGACTTTTTGCGGCGAAACGAATTTTGCCATTTCCTGCACGAGAATCCCGCCAAAGGACACACCAACGAGCACCGGATTTTCATGTACGATTTTACGGGATATGCGTTCAGCGTAGTCCGTGAGCTTTTCATTGTCCTGCGGCAGTTCCCATTCGAGCAGAAAGATTTCGAAATTGTCTTCAGGCAATGCGATATTTTCAAAAATCAATGGGCTTGCCGCTAATCCGGGCATAAAATAAACAGGAATCTTCGCCATTGTTTTAACTAATTTTATAACAGCACTATGGATATTATTGCCGAACTTTGCAATATTAAATTTTTATTGGGAAACACGCAGAATTCCGATATTAATTTACGAACAAATTATGAATATTATGGAACCAATCACAATGGAAATCAGGGACAACACTTTTTCAAGGCAATTTGAAACCCTGGCCGACGGCAAGATGGTTTCGGTGGAATATTCTTTCCAGGAAAGGAAAATATTCCTGACCAAGATCAATGTTCCCGAGCATTTTGACAACGAGGAATTCATCACTGATTTCCTGAAGCATATTATGGAAATCGCAACCGAACGCAAACTGAAAGTCGTCCCTGTGTTGCCAAAAATCGCAGCTTTCTTCCGGAAAAACCCTGTTTATAAGGAATTACTTCCGCCGGGAATCAAGATCTAAAACAACAAAACATCAAACAGGCCGTTTCTAAAGAACGGCTTTTTTATTTTCCAAAAAACCCATTATATTTAGCAGATGATTACCGACGAAACCCGCGACAAAGTCATTTCCTTTTTCGAAAATATCGATAAGTATTATGGCTGCAAAACCGAAATCACCGAAGGCCTTTACTCGCGTTATGAAAATTTCGATGCCGATGTCACGACATGGAATTTATCCGAATTCACGCTGATCCGTTCCGCCTACCGCAAAACCGGCGACCGCCTGATGATGGAAGGCGAAAAGATGTATTATGAGATTTCGGCTAAATTTATCGTCGACTTCAAGCAACCCGGAAGAAATACGTATGAGTTTGTCGAATTATACGGCAGCGATGTTTACCGCATTACGAAAGTCAAATTCAATTCGAAATATTAGGCCAGCACATTCGTGAACTCCATTCTCACACTGCCATCTTCATCAATGTTCGTCAAAACAATCTCGTGCAAAGTATTTACGAGTTCCGGATTCCATGGTGTTTTGACTTTCACGTAATTTTCAGTAAATCCGTGAATATAACCTTCTTTATTTTCGCCTTCAAATAAGACTGTCCTTGAGCTTCCCAATTGGCTTTCATAAAAAGCGCGGCGTTTTTTGACCGATAAGCCGCGAAGCATTTTGCTGCGTTTCGCACGCACATTCGCCGGAACAATTCCGTCCATTAAAGCGGCTTCGGTATTGTCGCGTTCGGAATAGGTAAAAACGTGCAGGTAAGAAATATCCAAATCATTCAAAAAATGATAAGTTTCCAAAAAATGCGCGTCACTTTCGCCCGGAAACCCAACAATCACATCGACGCCAATGCACGCATGCGGCATGACCTCGCGGATTTTATTGACGCGTTCGGTATAAACTTCACGCAAATAACGGCGCTTCATTTTCTTCAAAATATCATTGCTTCCCGATTGCAGCGGAATATGGAAATGCGGCACAAACGTCCGGCTTTTCGACACAAATTCTATTGTTTCGTTTTTCAATAAATTTGGCTCAATAGAAGAAATTCGCAGCCTTTCAATGCCTTCGACTTCATCCAAAGCTTTTACGAGATCCAAAAACGTATGCTCGTGTTTCTTATTCCCGAATTCGCCTTTGCCATAATCGCCAATATTTACGCCGGTCAAAACAATCTCCTTGATATTTTGCTGTGAAATCTCATAAGCGTTCTGCAACACATTTTCCAACGCGTCGCTTCTCGAAATCCCACGTGCCAACGGAATCGTGCAATACGTACATTTGTAATCACAGCCGTCCTGGACTTTCAAAAACGCACGCGTACGGTCGCCTATCGAATAACTCCCGACATAAAAATCGGCTTCCGAAATCTCGCACGAATGCACTTCGCCCATGTCATTCTTCGACAAATCATTGATATAATCGGTGATCTTGAATTTTTCAGTCGCACCAAGAACCAGGTCAACGCCGTCAACGGCAGCAAGCTCTTCGGGTTTTAATTGCGCATAGCAACCCACGGCTGCGACAAATGCCTTATCATTGAGTTTCATCGCCTTTTTGACATACTGCTTGAACTGCTTGTCGGCATTTTCGGTCACCGAACACGTATTGATGACATAAATATCGGCGACTTCCTCAAAATCGACGCGCTCAAAACCTTCATCCTGAAAATTCCGGGCAATGGTCGATGTTTCCGAAAAATTCAGTTTGCATCCAAGAGTATAAAAAGCGACTTTTTTCTTTTCCATATTTTTTTGGGCGTTGCCTGCGGCCGGGCTTTCCGCAGTGCGCGGCACTTTGCTTCAATCCCTAACGCAGTCTAGCAAAACGAGGGTGCAAATTTACATACAATTATTAGAAAAGCCACGAATTCACGAATGAAAATTTAATTCGTGAATTCGTGGCTAACAATTTTAATCTACTGGAAATTAAAGCTTTCTTAAATTGGTTGGCAGCCGTTTGATGATTTTGTAAATTTAGGATTCGCTATTTCCCAACTAAAAAACACAGCCATGAATTTTAAAATCATTTTCGCCATCGCGTTCCTCATCTTAGGAACAATGGCACAGGCCCAAAAGAAAATTGAAATTTCCGAGCTTCCGGAACCGGCACGGAATTTCATCACAAAGCATTTTCCCGGAATTTCTGTCGATAAGGTCAAAAAAGATTCGGAACACGGTGAAAAAGGCTATGAAGTAAACCTTGGCGACGGCACCGAAATCGAATTCTGGAAAGACGGTTCATACCGCGAAGTCGACGGCCACGACAAACCCATTCCAACGGCTTATATCGACCCGAAAATTACAGATTACGTCAAAGCAAATTATCCAAACGACAAAATCACGCACATCGATTATGGCCACAAAGATGTCGATGTCGATTTGACCGGCGATAAGGACTTGGAATTTTCTAAAGATGGCAAATTCCTGAAAGGCGAGAAAGATTAAAGACGATTGTTTGATTGTTGAATAAAAAAACCCACAAATAATATCGTGGTTTTTTTATACTTTCTGAAATCTGCTTACTCCTTATTTTTCGGCGCCAGCATATTTTCCGGATTCAAAATATCATCCAATTGGTCTTTCGGCAAAATGCCGTGTTCAAGAATCAGGTCGTAGACGCTTTTCCCGGTTTCCAAAGCCTCTTTCGCAATTTTAGTCGAATTCTTATACCCGATATACGGATTCAGCGCGGTCACAATCCCGATGCTGTGCAACACCATTTCACGGCAATGCTCGACATTTGCAGTAATGCCGTCAATGCATTTTTCGCGCAACGTATCCATGCCGTTCGCGAGCAATTGCATCGATTCCATGATGGCATATGTCAACACCGGTTCCATGACATTCAGTTGCAATTGGCCTGCTTCGGCCGCCATCGTAACGGTTAAATCGTTTCCGATCACGCGGTAACAAACCTGGTTCATGACTTCGGGAATCACAGGATTGACTTTCCCGGGCATGATTGACGAACCCGGTTGCATTGGCGGCAGGTTGATTTCATTCAAACCGCATCTCGGGCCGGAAGACAACAGCCGCAAATCGTTGCATATTTTGGAAATCTTGATCGCCATCCTTTTCAATGCCGATGAATAAATGACATATGAACCCGTATCTGGCGTGGCTTCGATTAGGTTGGGCGCCGATACAAACGGATGTCCGGTAATTTTCGCAAGGTTTTCAGCGCAAAGTTTCGCGTACCCCGGAACGGCGTTCAATCCGGTTCCGATGGCGGTCGCGCCCATATTGATTTCAAAAAACAAAGCGGAGTTCTGGTTCAGCCTTTCGATTTCCTCTTCAAGATTTGCGGCAAACGCCTCAAACTCCTGGCCCATTGTCATCGGGACGGCATCCTGCAATTGTGTGCGTCCCATTTTAAGGACATGCTTGAATTCGACTCCTTTTTTGCGGAATGAAGCCACGAGCAGTTTCAAATTTTCAATCAGATTGATGTTTGAATTGATGGCTGCGAGTTTAATCGAAGTCGGATAGGCATCATTTGTGGATTGCGACAGGTTTACATGGTCGTTTGGGGAACAGAATTGGTATTCGCCCTTTTTATGCCCGAGAATTTCAAGCGCGCGGTTCGCGATGACTTCATTGATGTTCATATTCGTCGATGTTCCAGCGCCGCCCTGGATCATATCGATTGGGAATTCCTGGTCAAATTTTCCCGTGATGACTTCTTTTGCGGCAGCAACGATGGCGTTTTTGAGATTTTCTTCGATTAAATTCAAGGTGAAATTGGTTTCGGCGGCAGCCCATTTGACGTAAGCCAATCCTTTGATGAATTCTGGAAACTGGTATAATTTGACGCCTGATATATGGAAATTTTCAATTGCCCTTTGAGTTTGGACTCCATAATAAGCATTTTCGGGAACGTTGAGATTTCCGAGAAGGTCGTTTTCAACTCTATACATGGTCTGGTTTTTAGATTTTGCATAAAGTTACGATTAAGGTTTGATTGTCTGTTATCCGATTGTTGGATTGGCTTGACTTTAACGAAATGCCCTAGCCCTGATGGAAGCGACATCCTTTTGCAGCGTCCCGACACTTCGGGAGCGCAAAAGATATAGCGGACAGCAGGAATAGCTCTTAAAAAAACAGGCCACGAATTCACGAATTAAAAAGCAATTCGTGAATTCGTGGCCATTATCTATTGCCAATTATCAATTATTCTTTCCGCCACTTTTTCGTTTCCTCAAACACGTGTTCGAGAATCGCAGCTTCCTTTTCGTCAAACTCGACGTTGCGGCGTGACATGACGATTCGTGCGGTTTCAAATGCCTTTTTGGTGATGTATGTTGAAAATCCGGATGCACCACCCCAGGAAAAGCTCGGCACAAAATTTCGTGGAAATCCGCTGCCGAAAATATTTGTGCTGACACCAACGACCGTTCCGGTATTGAACATCGTGTTGATGCCACATTTGCTGTGATCGCCCATCATCAGTCCGCAGAACTGCAGTCCGGTTTTTTCGAATCCGCCGGTTTCGTAGCTCCAGAGCTTGACTTCCTCGTAATTGTTTTTCAGGTTGGAATTGTTGCTGTCGGCACCGATGTTACACCATTCGCCGAGTACGGAATTGCCTAAAAACCCATCGTGGCCTTTGTTGGAATAGCCCATCAAAACGGAGTTGCTGACTTCGCCGCCAATGCGTGAAAACGGCCCGACGGTTGTGGCGCCATAGACTTTCGTTGCGAGTTTCACCTGTCCGCCTTCGCAAAGTGCAAATGGCCCGCGGATAACGGAACCTTCCATGATTTCGGAGTTTTTCCCGATGTAAATCGGCCCTGAAGATGCGTTTAAAGTCACAAATTCGAGTTTTGCGCCTTCTTCAATAAAAATGTTTTCAGCAGCGATGACGTTGACACTTGACGGAATCGGTTGTGATTTGCGGTCATCGGTCAGCAGTTCAAAATCTTCGCGGAGTGCTGCATCATTTTTGGCAAAAATATCCCAGGTGTTGGCAATTGACAGGCAATCGTCCTTATAATCGGTAATGTCATATTTGTCGAAATCGACTTCTTCCTGTGTGTCTTGGGTAAAAAACGCGATGACTTCCTCGCCTTTGAAAATCGCCTGGTTCGGCTCGAGGCTTTTGACCATTTCGGCCAGCACTTCATTGGGCAGGAATGAGGCGTTGATCATGACGTTTTCTTCCATTTCAACCATTGGGAATTTTTCGGACAGGTATTCTTCGGTCAATGTCGTTGTGGTTGTGCCAAGGTATTTTTCCCATTTTTCACGAATGGTCAGGATTCCGATGCGGATATCGGCAACTGGACGCGTAAAAGTGAATGGCAATAAGGAATTGCGTACAGTTCCGTCGAAGAGGATATAATTCATGGCTTAAGTCGTAATGATTGGTCAATGCCAAAGTTACAAAGTTTTGGGCATAAAAAAAGCCCCCCGATTGGAAGGCTTTCTATAATTGAACACATTGGTAAGATTATTTACCGTGTTTAGCGTATTTGGTTTTGAACTTGTCGATACGACCTGCGGTATCGATAAGTTTGGATTTCCCTGTGTAAAATGGGTGAGATGTTCTTGAAATCTCCATTTTTACAACCGGATACTCAACTCCTTCATGTGTGATCGTTTCTCTGGTATCTGCAGTAGATTTTGTGATGAACACTTCGTCATTTGACATGTCCTTAAATGCTACCAATCTGTAATTTTCCGGGTGGATTCCTTTTTTCATCTTGTTATTTTTTGTCAGCTGTTATTCTTTTGAAGCTTTTCATTGTGAAAAGGTATAAAGGCAAAACAACTTTTTGTTTAAAAACTTTTAATTATTTTGAGGTTGCAAATTTACAATTATTTTTCAATAAACAAATTCTTTACATTCTTTTTTTATTCAATTCCGGAAATGTTTTTTATCCTGCTATATATTGGGAATTGCTATATTTGTATCTTAATTTTTAAACTCTAGAATTTATGGACGAAACTATCTCTCATTCACCGAAGAAAACAAACATCCAATTTGGTATTTTGTTTGGCGTCATCATGGTATTGGAATTTGTTGTCACCTACGTCATAGGATTGGAAAAGCTTACCGATTCCAGTGCAAGCACCATTATGAGCGTTTTTAATTATGTCATCTTTCCGGTATTATTCATTTATCTCGGCTGCAACAGTTACAAAACTGCCAACCACGGTTACATTACGTTTTCAGAATGTTTGAAGATGGGTGTTTCCATCACAGTCATTGCAGCATTGATTTATGCCGTATTTTACATCGTTTTTAGCTTGATTTTCCCGGATTTCACAGACCAGGTGCTCGCGATGTCAAGATCTCAGATGCTGAAATCAAACCCTGACATGACCAGCGAACAGCTCGAAATGGGGATGTCGATGGCAAAAAAATTCACGAGTCCGTATATCATTGCCCCGATTACAATGGTGATGTATGCATTTATTGGGTTGATTTACTCTTTAATCATCGGTGCGATTATTAAAAAAGACAAGCCTGTTAGTTTCTAATTAATGAATTTATCCATCGTAATCCCGCTTCTCAATGAGGAAGAATCATTGCAGGAACTCCATGACTGGATCGTTTCGGTAATGACAGCAAACAACTATTCCTATGAAGTGATTTTCATCGATGACGGAAGCACGGACAGTTCATGGGCCATCATTGAAAAACTGGCTGCGGCCAACAACAATATCAAAGGCATTCATTTTCATAAAAATTACGGGAAATCCCAGGCTTTGCACGCCGGGTTTGCACGTGCCAAAGGCGATGTTGTCATTACCATGGACGCCGACCTTCAGGACAACCCGGAGGAAATTCCCGGATTGGTCGACATGATTGTCAATGAGAATTTCGACCTGGTTTCCGGTTGGAAAAAGAAGCGTTACGATTCGATGGTTTCCAAAAACCTGCCTTCGAAACTGTTCAATTGGGCGGCGCGAAAGACATCGGGTGTGCAATTGAACGATTTCAACTGCGGATTGAAAGCCTATAAAAACACTGTCGTCAAGCACGTCGAAGTGTCGGGCGAAATGCACCGTTATATTCCCGTTCTCGCGAAAAATGCGGGCTATGGGAAAATCGGCGAAAAAGTCGTCAAGCACCAGGCACGGAAATATGGCGAAACCAAATTTGGGATGGACCGTTTCATCAACGGGTTTCTCGATTTGATTACGATTTGGTTTTTGTCGCGTTTCGGAAAAAGGCCGATGCACTTGTTCGGCGCTTTGGGCTCGGTGATGTTTGTCATTGGGTTTTTCGCCGCAGGTTTCATCGGATTCAACAAATTACACCGACTTTACAATCATTTGCCGACCGTTTTGGTGACTGAAAATCCATGGTTTTACATTTCACTGACAACGATGATTATCGGCACACAATTATTTTTAGCCGGGTTTTTAGGCGAAATCATACTGCGCACAAAGAACAACAGCGACCGATACAAAATTTCAGATACTATTAATATTTAGTTGTAATTCCCTACTTACAGCCCAGAATTACTCAATATGCATATCGAACAGAATATATTAGACGCAATGAATGAATGGCTGACGCCAACATTTGACGCCGAAACCCAGAAAGCGGTCACGGAAATGCTAACGACTTCCCCGAAATTGCTGGAAGAAAGTTTTTATAAGAATCTGGAATTCGGAACCGGCGGCATGCGCGGTGTCATGGGCGCAGGCACGAACCGGATCAATAAATATACACTCGGGAAAAACACGCAGGGCTTGTCGGATTACATGAAAAAAGTATTTCCGGGCAAGCCATTGAAAGTCGCCATCGCCTATGATTGCAGGCACAACAGCAACACTTTGGCGAAAATTGTAGCGGATGTCTTTTCGGCAAATGGCATCGAAGTCTATTTGTTTTCAGACATGCGCCCGACGCCAGAATTGAGTTTTGCCGTCAAATACCTGAACTGTCAATGCGGAATCGTATTGACTGCTTCCCACAACCCGCCGGAATACAACGGTTATAAAGTGTATTGGGAAGATGGCGGCCAGCTCGTTCCGCCGCAGGATGCCGAAATCATCAAGGTCATTGAAGACCTGAATTACAGCGCCATTAAATTTGAAGCCAACGAAAAACTCATCCATTATATCGATACGGAAGTTGACGATGCGTTCATTAAATCTTCTGTCGAAAATGCCAGTTTTAATACGCCGACTGCCGCCAAAGACAACCTGACTATCGTTTATACGCCGCTGCACGGAACATCAATAAAAATAATTCCGAAGACATTGGCGAAAGCAGGTTATAAAAATGTCAATATTGTAAAAGAACAGGAAGAGCCAAACGGCGACTTTCCAACCGTCAAATCACCAAACCCCGAAGAACCGGAAGCATTGACCATGGCGATGGCTTTGGCTGAAAAAGTAAATGCCGATATTGTCATCGGGACCGATCCGGATTCTGATAGATTGGGCGTTGCTGTCCGAAATACAGAAGGCAAAATGCAATTGCTCAACGGAAACCAGACGATGGTGGTCATGACCGCCTTTTTATTGGAACAATGGCAAAAACAAGGAAAAATCAACGGGAAACAATTCATCGGTTCGACCATCGTATCAACACCGATGATGCTGGAACTCGCTTCGGCATACCAGGTTCAATGTAAAGTTGGACTGACCGGTTTCAAATGGATTGCGAAATTCATCAAGGATTTCCCTGAATTGCAATTCATCGGTGGCGGCGAGGAAAGTTTCGGGTTTATGGTTGGCGATGCGGTTCGCGATAAAGATGCGGTTGCCGCAACTTTATTGGTCTGCGAAATTGCCGCACAGGCCAAAGCCAAAGGCAGTTCACTTTACCGGGAATTGTTGCAGCTATACGTCGACTACGGATTTTATAAAGAATATTTGGTGTCATTGACCAAAAAAGGAATCGAAGGCGCACTTGAAATCAACCAGATGATGATCCAGATGCGCGAGAATCCGGTCAGGGAAATTGATGGCGAACGCGTTGTGATGGTCGAGGATTATCTCAATTCAACAGCGAAAAACCTGTTTACCGGCGAAGTTGAAACCATGAATGTCCCAAAATCCGACGTATTGATTTATTATACCGAAGACGGCGCGAAAATCGCTGCAAGGCCAAGCGGAACAGAACCTAAAATCAAGTTTTACGTCAGTGTCAATACCCAAATAAATTCCGTTGACGATGTGCCCGAAGCCGAAATGCATCTCGACGAAAAAATCAAAAACATCCTCACGGATATGAACATCATTTAATGAGCAATTTCAAAAAGATCATTCCCTTTGCGTTGCCGTATAAAAAGTACGCTTTCCTGAATATTTTCTTTAATATTCTCTATGCGCTTTTCAGCACGCTTTCGTTTATTTCACTCATCCCGATGATGCAGGTTTTGTTTGACAAAGCCAAGCAAAATCATACACAGCCAATTTATCACGGCGTATTAAAACTAAAGCCATATCTTGAAGATTCCCTGAGTTATTACATTACGACCACAACCGAAACATATGGCCCGGGAAGAACGCTGTCGGTTATGGCGGCCGTGATCATTACGATCTTTTTATTAAAAAACCTTTGTGATTACTTCGCGATGTTCTTCATCACGTTCCTGAAAAACGGAATTTTGCGCGACATCCGCAATGCGATGTATAAAAAAACCATCGAACTGCCGCTGGCTTTCTTTTCTGAAAAGCGCAAAGGCGACACGATTTCAAGGATTTCAGGCGATGTCAATGAAGTACAGAATTCCTTTTTGGCGATTCTGGAATTGGCAGTCAAGGAACCGATGACGATTATTTTTACGATTATCGCGATGTTTATGATCAGTTACAAACTGACGATCTTCGTGTTTATTTTTATCCCGGTTTCAGGCTACATCATTTCATTGGTCGGAAAACAGCTGAAACGTAAATCGACGCGCGCCCAACAGGAGCAAGGTGTTTTCCTGTCGACAATTGAAGAAACTTTGGGCGGGTTGAAAGTCGTCAAAGGCTATAATTCTGAAAATTACTTCAATAAGATTTTTCGCGAATCGACCGGACGTTTCTTTCATTTGAACAACAGCATCACCAACAGGCAAAACCTCGCCTCGCCGATGAGCGAATTCATGGGCATCATGATTATCGCCGTATTGCTTTGGTATGGCGGGAATATGGTTTTGGTTTCAAGAACGCTTGAAAGCGCGACTTTCCTGGCTTATATGGGATTGGCCTACAATATCCTGACACCGGCAAAATCGATCTCAAAAGCATTTTACAGCATTAAAAAAGGCGATGCCGCAGCCGAACGTGTCCTCGAAATTCTCCACCAGGAAAACCCGATTGTCAGCAAGCCGAATGCGATAGCGAAAAGCACATTTGAAAATGCCATTTCCATTAAGGACATCAATTTCAAATACGAGGATGAAACAGTCCTGAAGGATTTTTCGCTTGAAATTCCAAAAGGGAAAACCGTTGCGCTCGTTGGCCAATCCGGAAGCGGAAAAAGTACGATCGCCAATTTACTGACGCGTTTTTATGACGTACACGATGGCGGCATTTCGATTGACGGAGTCGATATTAAAGATATGGATTTGCAATCCTTGCGCGGCCTGATGGGATTGGTGACACAGGACAGTATTTTATTCAATGACACAATCCGGAATAACGTAGCGCTTGGCAAACTCGACGCTTCCGATGAAGAAGTCATCGAAGCGCTGAAAATTGCAAACGCCTACGAATTTGTCAAAGATTTGCCGAAAGGCATTTATACCAACGTCGGCGACAGCGGAAACAAATTATCTGGCGGGCAAAAACAACGATTGAGCATTGCACGCGCCGTGTTGAAAAACCCACCGATCATGATTCTCGACGAAGCGACTTCGGCATTGGATACGGAAAGCGAAAGACTCGTACAGCAAGCGCTCGAAAATATGATGCAAAATCGGACTTCGGTCGTGATTGCGCACCGTTTGTCGACCATCCAGAAAGCCGATAATATTGTCGTCATGCAGAAAGGCCGCATCGTAGAGCAAGGCCGACATGATGAACTGCTTGCAAAAGATGGCGCGTACAGGAAACTTGTCATGATGCAGTCTTTCGATTAACAAAAACACAGGGTTATATGTACATCAGCAATCCTAATATCAAACTTCCCGAAAATCCCGACACGGTCGTCTGGAAATACCTTGACCTGTCGAAATTCCTTGATTTGCTGATTTCCCAAAAACTGTTCATGTCGCGTTCGGACAAATTCGAGGACCAATATGAAGGCACTTTCAGCGAACCGACATTCGAGGAAATGAAAAAACTCTCTGCCGACAATCCCGAATTTTTGGATTATTACAAAACACACCGCGAGAAAGTCGTCGTCAGCAGCTGGCACATTAACGAATACGAATCGTTTGCGATGTGGCAGATTTTTACGCAGAACAGCGAAGGCTTGGCCATCCAATCGACACTTGGAAGATTGCAAAAAGCTTTGGCGCCGGAAACGGTTTTCGAACAGCAAATCGGCCAGGTCAATTACATCGATTACAAAAAAGAATACATCCCGTTTGACGACATCTTCTTCCCTTTCCTTTTCAAACGGAAAAGTTTCCAATATGAGCGCGAAATCCGCATTATTTCCGATTTGAGTAGGAACGATTTGAAAATCAATGAAGGCTTAAAAATCAATGTTGACATCCGCGAGTTGATTGAAAAAATCTACATTCATCCGAAATCAGAAAACTGGTATAAAAACCTTGTGATCCAGTTGATGAAGCAACTCGACTTCAATTTTACCATTGAAAAATCCGATCTTGAAAGCGACATTCTGATTTGAATCTTGAATCAGGCCGCGTTAAGGATTGCAGTGAAAATCCTTTTCTTGCAAAGAAAAGATTGCAGCGGAAAGCCTGACTCGAGCTAATATCGCATCTAATAAACCCGAAAATTTTCCGCGAGAGAACGCCCTGAAAAAAAATTGAAAAAATTACCTGTTCTTATTTAGACTTTATAAAGATAATGGTTTACTTTTGCCAAAATTTTTATACTTCATGAGAAGATCGTTACAATTCCTCGTCCTGATTATTTCATTTCGTTCGGCCGCACAAACAGTGCAGGATTCGGTTGCCCTGAAGAAAATGAAGGAGGAAATCAAGAAAGAACTCCGCGAGGAAATGAGGCAGGAACAAGCGAATGCAACGCCTACAACAACACCGCGTTTCGACATGACCAATTTTACCTTCAACGGGTACGGCGTCATGAACTACTACAACTATAAATACGATACCGATAAAAACCTAAAAAATAAGATGGACGCCGAGCGCCTGAACTTATACATCGGTTACAAATACAACAGCTGGATTACGTTCCAGTCTGAAATTGAGTTTGAGCACGGCGGAACCGGTTCAACTTTAGAACTCGACACACAAGAGGAATTCGGCGAATACGAACAGGAAATCGAAGCTGGCGGCGAAGTCAAACTCGAACAGGCTTACATCGATTTTGCCATCAACAAACATTTTAATGTACGCGCCGGACGTATGAAAATCTTTTTCGGAATTGCCCAGAATCTCGACGATCCGGATGATTATTTTACGACAACACTTCCTGAAATGGAAAACGAAATCCTGCCGGTCGGCTGGTATGAAAACGGAATTGAATTCCACGGTAGTTTTTGGAAAGATCGTCTACTCTACCGCGCCGCAATCACCAATGGATTGGACGCTTCAGGATTTAGTTCGCGTGGCTGGATCAAAGAAGGCTACCAAACGCGTTTTGAAATGGTCAACGCCGAATCGTTTGCTTTCAGCGCACGTTTGGATTACAAATTCGGATATGGCGACCAGAACTTTTTCGGATTGTCGGCTTATGTCAATGATGCTGCGGCAAACCGTCCTAAGAATGACATGAAAGAAACGGCATATGTGAAAATTGTCGAAGGCCATGTCGTTTACAACATGCACAACTGGCGTTTCAATTCGATTTTGTTGTATGGCGATTTGGAAAATTCCAATATCGTTTCCCGAAAAAATGCGGCGCTTGCCAATACGCTTGGCGTCAAAAGAACACCGGTCGGGAAAGCCGCTTTGGGTTACTCGGCCGAAGTTGGTTATGATGTCATGCACCTGATGAACCCAAAATCGAGGCAGATGCTTTTCCCTTTCATGAGATACGATTTTTACGACACGATGCAAGCTGTTGAAGGCGCCGTGGTCGACAATCCGCGTTGGGAAAGAAGTGTCATCACCGGCGGTATCAACTGGTTTGTGATTCCGAATGTCATCGTAAAAGCACAATATTCAAACAGGCGATTGGGCTCGCAAAACATCGATCCATCGACATTGGAATACACAGGAGAAAGGCAAAAGGAAAACACGTTCTCTACCGGAATCTCATACATTTTTTAAAATTATTCACTAACAATAAATGCATTTATAATGAACAAAAGGATTTTAACTTTCGGATTAGCGGTATTGGCTTCATTTGCCTTTGTAAACTGCAGCAACAATGACAATTCAAATGACGTCGACCCAAATGCGGCTTTGTATACAGAAGTGCTGACCAATGTTTCCAATAATGTTATCGTTTCGACATACGAGCAATTGAACTCAAAGGCCATCGAAATGAAAGCGGCTATCAATACTTTGGCTGCAACGCCAAATGAAACCAACCTGACTGCCGTTAAATTGGCCTGGCAGGCAACACGTTCGCCCTGGGAACAATCGGAAAGCTTTTTATACGGCCCGGTCGAAACTGAAGAAATCGTTGACCCGGCTATCGATTCATGGCCAGTAGACGTCGTCGCCATCGACAATATCATCGATAACGGTGCGCCAATCACGGCTGCCTCTTTGGCAACAAATGACGATGCACGTGGATTCCACACGATTGAATATTTTGTTTGGGGAATCAATGGGAATAAAGCAGCGGCTGATTTGACAGCCAGGGAATTGGAATTCCTTGTAGCGGCTGCAACCGATTTACAGGAAAACACGCAGAAATTATACAATGCATGGAAACCAGCCGGCGGAAATTACGCCAATAATTTCATCATTGCCGGACAATCCGGAAGCGTATATCCTTCACAAAAATCGGCGTTGTTTGAAATCGCTGAAGGTTTGACAGGAATTGCCGATGAAGTAGCTTCAGGAAAAATCGAAGAGCCGTTGAACGGAAATGCTGGCGGACCAAAACCGGAAGCCGAAGAATCGCGTTTCAGCAACAACTCGAAATTAGATTTTGCGAACAACATCCGAAGCATCCAAAACATGTACCTGGGTGATTTTAACGGCAGCACAGGAAAAGGCCTGACCGACATCGTGGCTTTGACCAATCCAACATTGGACACACAAATCAAGGCTTATATCCAGGATGCGATTGATTCTATCAACGCCATTCCTGAAACTTTTACGATTTCGATTACCGATCACCGCCAGCAAGTGCAATTGGCACAGCAAAAAGTCGGTGAATTGAAAATATTATTACAAAGCCAATTACAGCCGTTCATCAGCAACTTGTAATAATTACATTTGCAAAATTTTTAAAAGAAGTATCTGATAAAACGGATACTTCTTTACTCGTTAAATATGAAGATGACCAAAAGAATATTACTCCTGCTTGTATTGTCGGCGACTTTGTTCTCCTGTAACAACGAAGACTCTGAATCCGATTACATCAACATCGATGACAGGCTGAATGCCGGTGGCGAAACGACGATCTTTTCTGCGACGAGCAATTCATTTGCCCTTCCGGCGCCGAATCTTTCCGACGCCGATTACGAATCGCACCTTGCAGGAGATTTCCAATTTGAGTCGACTTTCATTACGGCACCGGCAACCATCAATCAGGGTTTGGGCCCGATTTTCAACAACAATTCGTGTGTGACTTGCCATCCGCGTGACGGAAGGGCAAAGCACCCGACCAACATCAATGCTGCAAACGGACTGTTGGTCCGCGCGAGTATTTTTGGGACAGACGAACATGGCGGACCAGTTCCGGTTCCGGGTTTCGGGCTGCAGATACAAAACCGCGCGATTACAGGTTATACGCCTGAAGCGGTTCTGAATGCGACTTATGTCGAATCGACCGAAACTTTGGCCGACGGTACGCAGATTACCTTAAGGAAACCGATTGTGACCTTATCCAATCCATACATCGCTTTACCAGCCGGAGTCATGCTTTCGACGCGTTTGGCGCCGCCGGTTTTCGGATTGGGATTGTTAGAGGCGATTCCGGAAGCCAATCTGGTTGCCGCACAAGACATCAACGACAGCAATGGCGACGGGATTTCCGGGAAAGCCAATTATGTCTGGGATTCGCAATTGCAGCAAACGCTGATTGGAAGATTCGGATGGAAAGCCAATACGGCGACTTTGGTCAGCCAATGTGCCGCAGCTTATGTCGAAGATATGGGCATTACGAGCTACATGTTCCAGAACGAAAGCGGCTGGCAGCAAAGCAACGGCAACGACGGTATTACCGACGATCCTGAAATCACGCCTGAAGTGTTGAATTCGGTCGTGTTGTATTGCAGGACTTTGGGTGTTCCGGCGCCGCGAAATATCGATAAGGAGAATGTGAAAAGAGGCGCTAAAATTTTCGAGCAGATCGATTGCGCGAAATGCCATACGCCAAAACAACAGACTGGAAACAGTGCGATCACGGCTTTGAAAATGCAAACGTTCTATCCGTATACCGATTTGTTGTTGCACGACATGGGCACCGAACTCGCTGACAACCGCCCGGATTACCTGGCCAGCGGCACCGAATGGAAAACGCGCCCTTTATGGGGAATCGGGCTGACGAACCTGATCAACGGCCACACCGATTTCCTGCATGACGGCCGCGCGCGCAACATCACCGAAGCGATTTTATGGCATGGCGGCGAAGCGCAAAATGCGAAGAACAAATTCAAGCAACTGAGCACTTCAAAAAGAAACGATCTGCTGGATTTTATTAATTCATTATAATTTAGGTTTTTGTTTTGTTTACAAAAAAGGTTAAGCTTTGTGAGCTTAACCTTTTTTAATTTTGGGCGTTGCCTGCGGCCGGGCTTTCCGCTGCAATCTTTTATTGTTGTGGGATTTGTCATTCTGACGAAGGAGGAATCTCCTGGCAATAAAAGGATTTTCGCTGCAACCCTTAACGCTGGAGTCCATTTAATATTCGACATTCGTTAATCTATATTTTAAATTAAGAACGCTTTGAGATTTAGAAGTATTTCAGGCAACTTATGCAACTGAAGGAAATACTTCTTATAAACCATTTTTGATTAATAAAATGATTTTGTTTTGGGAAGATTAACTCTTTCAATGAAAGTTAAGAAGTCACGCCCTTGATCAGTAATTTTGACATTATTATTTTCTGCAATATAAATTAGAGCATAACTTTCCATAAATTGTAAATATTGTCCATAACTATATTCCGCATAAGAATTTGGGCTTTTAGCAACTGCGTTTTCGTAAATATATTTTAATGAATCTTTTGTTTCATTATCATTTCCATCAATCTTATAAAGTATTTCTATTTGACTTCCATAAATTAAACGATAAACATTCTGAAAATGTTTTTCAAAATATAGTAACATGCTATATGTTAGCAATCGATTAAAATTTTCTCCAGTTTCTATGACGATTTTCGAATCTCTCAGTATCGAGGCTTTTACAATTTCTTGGGAACTCTCAGTAAATTCTCTTAGATATTCATACAATTCATCATTACTTTCAATATCTAAAATCTCAGCATCTAAAGTCGTTGCTTCAGTTTGAGTTTGCTGGGAATTCTGAATCTCAATTGATCCGCCACCAACATTGACTTTTTTCGTATTTTTAATTAAATATCTAATTTGTTCTTCGAAAAAAATTACGATTAGCATAATTAAAACCGGCCAAGATATATCAGCTAAGAAATTTAAAAATAAGGCCCAATATTTATATGTATAATCCATATTTTAAATCAATTTTGTTAATATCGTCAATCCACAGATTGTAATATTCGAACCCTAGCCCTGATAGCAGCGGAAATCCTCGCAGCGCAGCGAAGAGATTGCAGCGTATAGCAGGAAACAGCTCCTAAAAAACTTTAAAACTTTGGGACTTTAAAAACTTTGCAACTTTGGAAATTCGAAACTTAAATCGGCCTATAATTCACAACCTTCCACTCTTTCCCCAACAAATCCAAATAATTGTAATGCAGCACATCATCCTTGTCAAACTCGCCATTTTTGTTTGTGTCTTCGATGGTGCGGAAATACAGGCGGTTTTTGCTGTCGATGATTTTCCAGTCGATCAGTTCCTCGAAATCGGTAGATAATTTCGTGAATTTCTCTCCGCCAATCGTAGAAATGTATAACGACTTGATGTCGCTGGCGTCGAGTTTGTCGTCCTTGTTCGTGTCCATATCGGCCAGCGTATAGACCAGGAATTGCTGCTTGGTCTTATCGGCTACTGATTTTAAGAATGTCGCGGTCTGGATCAAAACCGGCTTGTCGGTCAATACCGTCAGCGAATCAGAACCGACTTGCTGGAACTTCAGGTTGCGCAAAAAACCCGTAATCTCAAACTCATTGTAATTCGAAATCGTATAGCTGACATCGCCGCCGCCCGAAGACGAGCCGTATCGCGCTTTCTGGTCAAACCGGACGTCGCCAATCGGATGGATCAGGTAATTCGTTCCCGTGATTTCGACTGGCAAATCGGCGATTTCAAGTATCGTCGTATCGACTGCCGGCACTTCAGTTTTAACTTTGGCCGTATTGCCGTAAATGACTTTTGGCTTTTCTTTTTCCTCTTTGCAGGAAGCGAAAAGTAAAATAATGATTCCGGTCAGAAGTATATTGATTGTTTTACTCAAACTAATATTGTTTTTTTTGTTTTCGTGACCCGAGCCTAAAAGGCGAACGGATGAAATAATCTTCGATTTCATGATGCTGGTTTCAGATTGTCATCCAAATATAATCAATTTAGTTTTTGGTTTTGCGGATTACAGCCTTGCAGTCAATTTTACATTAAAGACGCGCGTCGTCATGTAATTCGGGATTCCGTATTGGTTTTTCGTGTACACATCGCGAACCCAGGTATTCGTAATCGCATTCTGGTTGTTGAACATGTTGAAAATTTCGGCGCCAATCGACAAATCCTTGAACTTTTTCAGCCAGTGGCCTTCCGGTCTGGATGCGTTGTTATCGGTCAATACGTATGAGAAACCGACATCCGCGCGGCGGTAATCGCGAAGGCGCGTCTGATATTGATACGAATCCGCATACGACGGCGAACCGCCCGGCAATCCGGTGTTGTAAACGAGGTTCAGGTACAATTTGACGTTCGGGATGTTTGGCATGTAATCCTGGAACAAAACCCCGAATTTCAATCGTTGGTCGGTCGGACGTGGAATATACCCGTGCCCATTGATGTTTTCCTCGGTTTTCATATAGCCGAAACTGAACCACGATTCGGTTCCCGGAACAAATTCACCGTTCAATCTCATATCCAACCCGTAGGCAAAAGCCTCTGCCTCATTGTTGGCGCGATAGCGGATCCTGACATTTTCCAAAGTATAGGTATTGACATCGGTCAGCGATTTGTAATAGCCTTCCGTGACCAACTTAAACGGTCTGTTCCACATCTTAAAGCTGTAATCATTGGACAACACGACGTGGACGGATTGCTGTGCCTTGACATCGGGTCGCACTTCGCCTAACGAATCCCGCAGCTCGCGGTATGATGGCGGCTGGTGGTATAAACCTCCGGAAAGGCGAAAAACCATATCGCGTTTCCACGCTGGCTTGATCGAAAATTGCGCGCGCGGGCTGTATACCGTTTGCACATCGTTCATAACATTGTCTTTAGTCACGACCCAGCTTTGAGAACGGATACCGGCGTTAAACCAGACATCATGCTCGCCGAATTTGCTTTTTTTGCTCCATTGGACATACGCTGACGAACGGTCGATGGTCACAAAATTTTTGGCGCGGACATATTGGAATGGCACCAGCGGCCCGACATATGGATTGTATGGCTGGTCGTTGTGCGGCAAATCGATAATCGGTGGATTCAAAGAAAAACCGGCAGAATCGATGACTTCCCATTCGACTACGCGGTCGCGGATGTCTTCACGCGTGTATTTGAAACCCCATTCGATCTGGTGGTTGTTTTTGAGGTTGTGGAAACCTTTGACTTCGGCATTGACGATCAAAACGTCGAGGTCGTTTCGCGCATGGTTCAATTGGGTGCCAATGGCACGGCTGAAAGTCACATCGCCAAAAGTATCTGAACCGATATTGGCATCGACTTCACCCAAAAGATAAGCCGCATAAATATCAAAATATTCCTGTTCTAAAGTATGATACAGCGACCCGATTAATTTTAAGGTAAAGTTGTCGTTGACATTATAAGTCGTTTTCAAAGCGCCGAAATACGTGTCGTAGCGGTCTTTTTCCTGTCCTTCGTAAAAAACCTGCAGCGCAATCGGCTCGTCGATCGTCCCGAAATTCGTCTGGCGCGTCAACGGCTGGTAATTGTATTTGTTCTGTGAAATGTTGCCAAGGAAACTGAATTGCCATTTGGTGTTTGGCGTAAAATTGACATTCGTCTGCACGTCGGCAAACGTCGGATGGAAATTCGTCGACGTTTCCTGGCTGTTGACCAAAAGGCTGTTGTCGCGGTAACGCACACCGGTGATGGCTGTCCATTTCTGGTTTTTAGAGACGACGTCGACAGCGGCGCTTCCACCGAGGAAACTCGCTTCAGCTGCCGCGCCGAATTTGGTTGGCGTCCGATAGGTAATATCCAAAACCGAAGACAATTTATCCCCGAATTTTGCCTGGAAACCACCTGCCGAGAAATCGACATTCTGCACCAGATCGGTATTCGTAAAACTCAAACCTTCCTGTTGGCCTGAACGGATCAGGAACGGACGGTAAATTTCGACTTCGTTGACATAAACGAGATTTTCGTCATAGTTGCCGCCGCGAACCGCATATTGCGTAGAAAGTTCGTTATTGGAATTGACACCGGGAAGCGACTTGATGATATTTTCAATCCCGGCATTCGCTCCGGGGATTTTACGGATGACATCAGGCGCAATGACCGTTAGTCCTTCTACCCTTTTCCGGTTTCCGGCCGTCACAATGACATTGCCGAGCATTTCGGATTTGTCGGTCATGACGACATTGAATTCGTAATCCTCATTGGGTTTCAATTCGATGGTTGCCGTGACTTTTTTGAGTACGGTATGCGTAAAAACAATCGTGATTTTTTGGTTTGCGGGAATCGTGAACAGGTAAAACCCATTTTCGTTTGTCGTTGCCGCCTTGTCGCCATACGTGATATTGACGTCCGGGACCGGCTTGCTGTTTTCGTCAAGAATAATTCCTTTTACCCTTGCCGTCTGTGCAAAAGCAGTGAATCCAATAAAGAAAAAAAGTAACGAGTGGATGGTTTTTCTGGCTCTCAAGTGCTGGTTTTGTTAGTTCTTGCTTTTGAAAAAATACGTTTCAAAGATAGCAGAATTTCCCACATTATCTGAAACGATGACTTTTAAATCGTTGCGCCCGTCGGCGAAAATGTTGTCGTCAAAATTGTGGGTCAATCGTCTGGATTTGTAATCATATTCGAATAAAATAAATTTCCCGTTCAGATAGCCTTTGTAATCCTTGATGCCGGAAATGTTGTCGCGGACGTAAACCACAAGCGATTTCTGTTTGCTGAGCCATTTGCCCTGGATGGATTTTGCAAGTGTAATAACAGGCGGCGTTGTGTCTTTTGCCAATTCAAACTGCCCAAACAACTTGACTTTCGCATTGAAAGCGCCATCTTTATAATAGGTGTCGTTGTAACTGAGTTTGCCGCCTTCGGTATTGGCGATGAACGTTTGCTTACGAGCAGATTCCGGCACCGCATTGTCCTTAATCGTCACCGTAAAATTGCTATGGACTGCGATCAACTTGTTGTTCAACGACAGCTTTTTGTCTTTTCCGGCAAAGTCGAGGTAAAAATCCTCATAAAAAGTCCCGGCAGGAAAAAATACCGAAACATTGTCCTGCTCGAAATTGTAATCTTTGGTGACATCGATAAAATAAGGCGTCTTTATCATTTCGGTTACCATATTTGCCGGCTGCGCCGAGTAGGCAATCGGAATCGTAACAGTGCTTTTATTGCCAACGAAATCGGAGGATTCGATGCGATACGTGCCGTCGATATTGGGCGTCATGTTGATAATGCCATTATTGTCATCTGTATGCAGAATCACCAGCGGATATTTATTCTTCATGAATAATTTCTGGACGCGTTGCGAAGACCTTTTATACCTTGGATAATCGATGAACGCATTCACATACCGCGTCTGGTCGAAATGGAAACTGTCAAATTTGTAATCAAAAGACAGATTGCCGTTCAGGTACGATGTGGTTTCAAAAATGCCATTCGGGTTATTGGAATTGTTATCCGAATCATAACCGATAATGCCGAAACCGATTTTGCCTTTTGCCAGGACTTTTTCAGCAATATAAGTGCCGTCACCCTGTGGCGTCAAATTGATATTGATAGGAATCGTCGAATTATTGACGACCGAATTCTCATCCAAAGGATACGCCATGACGCTGGTGATGACCGGTCTTTTTGTATCCGGAATCAGGCTTCCAAAACCAAAATACAATGGATTGATGATGAATTCCGTTTTCGAATCGCGGAATTCAAAGTGTAAATGCGGACCTTCAGAACCGCCTGTATTTCCGGAAATCGCAATGAGTTCGCCTTTTTTGACCGGCAATTCATCGGGTTTCGGAAACACTTCAAGATCGTAGGATTCCGTTTTGTATTGGTTGGCTTTGATATAAGCTTCGATTTTTCCGTAACCCCTTTGGAGATGGCCGTAAACCGTGGTAAATCCGTTTGGATGCGTGATGTAAATGGCTTTCCCGTATCCGTAAGTCGAAATTTTGATGCGTGACACATAGCCATCTGCGGAAGCGTAGACATTGAAACCTTCTTTCTGCTGCGTCCGGAAATCGAAACCGGCGTGGAAGTGGTTGTTGCGCAATTCACCGAAATTTCCCGACAGCATCAGTGGGATATCGAGTGGAGAGCGGAAATAATCTTTGGGAAATTCGCGTTGCGACTGTGCAAATAGCGAAGCTGTAAATAGTAAAAGGCATGTAGTGAGTTTCATATGGCGTGTTTTAACTTCGTTGAGTTGCTAAAATAAAAAAAAGTCGGCAAAGTTTGTAAAATTTATATCTGTTATAACTGGCTATCGACCAAAATATTACATGGCATCCGAATAATAGGCAGAAAATTTTAGGTAAAATATTGCCATAATTCATCAGGAATATTAACTTTGTTGGATTAAGTAATGCCTGGCAGTTAATATGAGTGAAATAACCGGAATAATTGATGCCCTCGAAAGCAGGATTGAAAAGTTGTTTCAAAAAATTGACAGCCTTGAAAATCATATTGTTGCGTTAAAGAAGGAATTGAATGCGTCGGTTTCGACCATTGAAAAGCAATCTGAAGAGGTTGCTGCAATGAAATCGGCATATGAGAGTCTGAAATTGGCCAACTCATTACTTGGCAGTGATGAAAACAAAAGAGATACGAAACTTAAAATAAATTCATTAATCCGGGAAATAGATTATTGCATTGCGCAGCTTGCAGATTAAACGATGAGTGAAAAGCTTAAAATCAAATTGTCAATTGCAGACAGGGTTTACCCGCTAACGGTAGAAATGTCACAGGAAGAAGGGCTTCGCAGCGCTTCCAAAAAGATTGACGTCATGATCAAGCAGTTCGAGGAAAGTTATGCGGTTCGCGACAAGCAGGATGTATTGGCCATGTGTGCGCTTCAGTTCGCTTCGCAGTTGGAGCAGAAAACCATCGACAATTCGATCGATGGCACTGAGACAATCACAAGGCTAAAAAAGATTAATGATTTACTGATTCAATATCTCGACAAATAAAACGTTCTTTACATAACTAAGATACTGCCTACATTAGTTTCAATTTGATAAACTCAACACTAACAATTTAGAATGAGCGAATCTTCACTACTAAAGCATGCTGCCCCGAGCAGAAACTTGAACAGTGAGTTAGCTCAAAACTTGTCTTTTCGAGTTTATAAAATCTCTCTGATGTAGGCTTTTTTATATATAAATTTTAACACCCATGGACAGTACACTACTCATAATTATCGCCGCAATTGTCGGCATCGCAGGCGGATTTGCCATTGCAAAATACCTCGAAAAGAACAACGTTTCCAATATGGTCAAGAACGCTAAGAAAGAAGCGCAGTCGATTTTAAAAGACGCCAATTTTGAAGCCGAGAACATCAAGAAAGACAAAATACTACAGGCAAAGGAAAAGTTCATTGAATTGAAATCTGAGCACGAACAAGTCATCCTTTCCCGTGACAAAAAAGTAGCCGAAATCGAAAAAAGGGTTCGCGACAAAGAATCGCAGATTTCCGGCGAATTGGCAAAAGCCAAAAAAGTCAACGACGATTTTGAAGCAAAAACGGTTGAATACACTGCTAAAATCGAAGTGCTTGACCGAAAGACACAAGAAGTCGAACGCATGCACAAAGGCCAATTGGAGCAACTGGAAGTCATTTCGGGGTTATCAGCTGAAGATGCACGCGACCAATTGATCGAAGGCCTGAAAGCGGAAGCCAAAACGAAAGCCATGGCGCACATCCAGGATACGATTGAAGAAGCAAAACTGACTGCACAACAGGAAGCCAAGAAAATCATCATCAATACCATCCAACGCGTCGGAACGGAAGAAGCCGTAGAAAACTGCGTATCCGTATTCAACATCGAATCCGACGACGTAAAAGGACGGATCATCGGGCGTGAAGGCCGAAACATCCGCGCACTCGAAGCCGCAACCGGAGTCGAGATCATCGTTGATGATACACCGGAAGCGATCATCTTATCGTGTTTCGACCCTGTCAGAAGGGAAATCGCACGTTTGGCATTGCATAAATTGGTTACCGATGGCCGTATTCACCCGGCAAGGATTGAAGAAGTCGTAGCCAAAACCGCAAAACAAATTGACGACGAAATCATCGATGTCGGTAAACGCACAGTAATCGATTTGGGCATCCACGGATTGCACCCGGAACTGATTAAAGTCGTTGGCAGAATGAAATACCGTTCATCTTACGGACAAAATTTATTACAACACTCACGCGAAGTATCAAAACTTTGCGGCATCATGGCAGCCGAATTGGGACTGAACGTCAAACTAGCAAAAAGAGCAGGTTTACTTCACGATATCGGAAAAGTGCCGGATACAGAAAGTGATTTGCCACACGCGCTTTTAGGAATGCAATGGGCTGAGAAATACGGCGAAAAAGAAGAAGTCTGCAACGCCATCGGAGCGCACCACGACGAGATTGAAATGAAATCATTATTGTCGCCGATCATCCAGGTTTGTGATGCTATTTCAGGCGCAAGGCCGGGTGCTAGACGCCAGGTATTGGATTCTTACATCCAGCGTTTGAAAGACCTTGAAGACATCGCGTTCGGATTCAGCGGCGTCAAAAACGCGTATGCGATCCAAGCCGGACGTGAATTGCGCGTCATCGTAGAAAGCGAAAAAGTAACGGATGACAACGCAGCAAGCCTGTCATTTGAGATTTCACAGAAGATACAGACAGAAATGACTTATCCGGGCCAGGTAAAAGTAACGGTCATCCGCGAAACAAGGGCTGTGAACATAGCGAAATAATTATCTACCATAATTATGATGAAAAAGGATCGATCTTCGGATTGGTCCTTTTTTTATGGGGCGTTGCCTGCGGCCCGCGCTTTTCGTTTCAATCTTTTGTTCCATTGCATTGCACAAAAGGATTTCCACTTCAATCGCTAACGCGGACACGCTTCGCTTTAGACACCGCCTACGGCTTGAGATTATTAGACGCGGCCTGCGGCCTTTTAGACTGCCCCAAAAAACAACCAACGAACAAATCCAAAACGTAGCGTGTCCAAAAGGCGCAGCCGCATCTAAAAGCGAAGTGTGTCTAATTTATTTCCTCGGATGAAAACTATTCATCACCTGCGTCAAATGCTTCCTATCCAAATGCACATAAATCTCCGTCGTCGTAATCGATTCATGGCCGAGCATCAGCTGTATCGACCGCAAATCGGCGCCATTCTCCAAAAGATGTGTCGCAAACGAATGGCGCAATGTGTGCGGACTGATATTCTTATTCAAATTAATTTTTACCGCGAGATCTTTAATAATCGTAAAAATCATCGCACGTGTCAATTGTTTTCCGCGTCGGTTAAGGAACAACGTGTCTTCAAATCCTTTTTGCACATTGAGCTTAATGCGCACTTCATTTTTGTAGATATTAATAAACTTCTCCGTCAGGTTGCCAATCGGGACAAACCGCTGCTTGTTTCCTTTTCCTGTAATCTTGATAAAGCCCTCATCGAAAAACAAATCGGAAATCTTTAGGGTTATCAATTCTGAAACCCTTAAACCGCATCCGTAAAGTGTTTCGAGAATCGCGCGGTTTCGTTCGCCTTCATCCTTGGTCAAGTCAATAGCAGCAATCAATTTATCAATTTCCTCCAATGACAGCGTATCCGGAAGTTTGCGTCCGGTTTTGGGTGTTTCAATCAGTTCCATCGGGCTGTCTGCCCTGAAATCCTCGAATATCAGCCAGGAAAAAAAACTCTTCAGACCTGAAATGATCCGGGCTTGCGAACGCGCATTGACTTCTGAAGAAATACTATAGATAAACTGCTGGATGGTTTCTTCTTTTATGGAAATGGGCGTTGCCGAAATCGCTTTTTCCTCAAGGAAATGGCACAACCGATTGACGTCGAAAGTGTAATTGGCAATCGTATGCGCCGACAAGCCTCTTTCAATCCGCAGATAGGATTGGAAATTTTTGATGTAACTCGTCCAGTTTTTCATTTTAACAGATTGCAAATCATTTATATAGGCCAAAAATCACGGAAATCCAATGAAACCAAGCCCCGGAAATTATATAACACTATCATTAAGTCATGTAAGATAAGGCTGAAAGTAAAAAAATACTTTTGTAATACTAACTTAAAAAAGTAAATTTTTATGAAATCGATTAAAATTTTAATAGCAGCCGCATTGATCTTTACAGCTGTAAACATTTCAAATGCACAGAATGAAGCAGACAACACCGCATCGAAGTCCATTAGTTTTGGTGTAAAAGGCGGTGTGAACTTCGCAACAATCACAGGTGACGATTTTGACAGCCCGGATATGAGAACGAGTTTCCACGTTGGCGCCTTGGTAGAAATGCCATTGGCGGATATTTTTTCACTACAGTTGGAAGCAATGTATTCAGGACAAGGGTTCAAAAGCGACATTGAAGGATCTGATGGAGACAAAGTAGAATACCAATTGGATTATGTCAATGTTCCGGTTTTGGCCAAACTTTATGTCACAAAAGGATTGAGCTTTGAGGTTGGGCCACAATTCAGCTTTAAGGTCAATGAAGAAGTCGACAGCGACCCAAACAACGATCCGGGTGATACCGATGTAGATGTTGCGGAAGATTTTGATTTTGGTGTTGCGGGCGGGCTGACATTCCAGACAGACATGGGATTGTTTGCTTCAGGAAGATACATTTACGGAATGAGTGATGTGGTTGAAGATACGGATGCGCACAATTCAGTGTTCCAGATAAGCTTGGGTTACAAATTTTAACTTGATCATCCAATAAAAAAAGCCCCAAATTTTGGGGCTTTCTGTTTTTTTTTAAAATTTGTATACCAAACCTACTGTAACGTCAGTAAGGTCAAGATTTAAATCAAATGTATTGGTTGATTCAGCACCATCTGCGTCTGGCTTCATAGAAGAGCTAAAGCTGATAAAATAATTTTTTTTATTTTGTGTTTTGTTTTAGAATTACTTGTGGCAAATTTAAAAATAATACGAAACCACTTATTAATATATAGATTACTATAAAATAAAAAAGCCCCGAAATTCGGGGCTTTTCATTTATATGATCTAAAAATATTAGAATCTGTAACCTAGACCAAGTGCGATACCAGCGTTTTTGAAATCGCCATCACCAGGACCATCATAAATGTTTTGCAAACCTAGGTTGTAACGTAGGTCGAACATCAAACCGTTAGACAATTCGTAACCTGCACCAAGACCAAGACCGAAATCCATTGATTTTGTGATTTCGTCAAGACCGTCTTCTTCAGTTCCGATTTTGAAAGCCAATTCCGGGCCTGCTTGTAAAGACAAACCTTCCATTACATAGTATTTAGCCATGATAGGTAATCTCAGGTAAGAAATACCCAAATCATTGTCAGCACCTTCCATAGAGTACAAAAGCTCAGGTTGTACGTGGAAAGATTCTGAAACTGTGAAATCCACCAAACCACCTACGTAGAATGAAGTCTTTGCATCAGTGTCAACATCATCTCCTGTGAAGTTCGTGTTTTGAACCCCAGCTTTTACTCCGAAAGTAATGCTGCTGTCTGAACCACCTTTGTCTTGTGCGTTAGCAAATCCGAATGCGAAAATGGCTAAAGCTGATAAAATAATTTTTTTCATGTTTTGTTTTGTTTTAAAATTATGGGGCAAATGTATAAAAAAAATAACACGAAACTACTTACTAATAAAAAAAATGCCTTTTATGTGATAACGCGAACGAAACCAGCATGTTATTAAATAAAAAAGCCCCGAAAATTCGGGGCTTTCATTTATATGATCTAAAAATATTAGAATCTGTAACCTAGACCAAGTGCGATACCTGAATTTTTGATATCAACATCTCCATCTCCATCGTAGATGCTAGAAAGACCCATGTTGTAACGTAGGTCGAACATCAAACCGTTAGACAATTCGTAACCTGCACCAATTCCAAGACCGAAATCTGTAGATTTAGTGATTTCGTCAAGACCGTCTTCTTCAGTTCCGATTTTAAAAGCTACCTCAGGACCTGCTTGTAAAGACAAACCTTCCATTACATAGTATTTAGCCATGATTGGAATTCTCAGGTAAGAAATACCCAAATCATTGTCAGCACCTTCCATAGAGTACAAAAGCTCTGGTTGTACGTGGAAAGATTCTGAAACTGTGAAATCCACCAAACCACCTACGTAGAATGAAGTCTTTGCATCAGTGTCGGCATCGTCTCCTGTGAAGTTTGTGTTTTGAACCCCAGCTTTTACTCCGAAAGTAATGCTGCTGTCTGAACCACCTTTGTCTTGTGCATTAGCAAATCCGAATGCGAAAATGGCTAAAGCTGATAAAATAATTTTTTTCATTTCTGTTTTGTTTAAAATTAATAAGCCAAAATTATACTTTCTCCCAAATGTATTGATTTCAGGGGTTTTATACTTATTAACAATTTTATTAACTTTAATAAGAAAAAAACGATTAAACATTGTAATTATATAACACATTAAAAAACATATCCCTTATTTTTACCATGCTAATGTTCAGTTTATTAACCAATAACTAATTTTATGAAAAAAGCAATCTTATCAGCAATCATTTTAATTGCCTGTGGGCTGAATGCCAATGCACAGGTATTTAAGTTGGGAATCAAGGGCGGACCAAACTTCGCCAATTTTAGCGGTGGTGTTGACGGAATTAATTACAGTTCAAGAACCAGTTTCCATATTGGCGGCGCAGCAGAATTGGGAATTACAGGAAAATTTGCAATAGCACCAGAAGTACTCTATTCCTCACAGGGCGCGGATGTTGACGGATTTGGCGATTTCAATCTAGACTATGTAGCCGTTCCGGTATTGGCCAGAATCTACATCTTAAGCGACAAACTCAGTATTGACGTTGGCCCGCAATTTTCTTTTCTCGTCGATGAAGCCGATGAAGCATTTAATAACGAGTCATTTGATTTTGCCGTTGCCGGCGGTGCGACATTAAATGTCACCAAAAGCATATTCGTGCAGGCGCGTTACACAGTCGGGCTGACTGACGCGTCTAAAGATGCAGAAGTGAAAAATTCGGTCTTCCAGGTTTCTGTTGGTTACTATTTTTTCTAAATTAAAGGCATATTCATAAAGACCATTCTGTCTAGGCAGGATGGTTTTTTATTTTTGCATCACAAATGAAAGGAAATACTTATTTTTACACTCGAGACCTCAGGCCATTTGAAATTAAAAGGTGGAAGTCCTGTGGACTTCAGGCACATTCGCTTTAGCGAATACTTTTAATTGTTATCCAACGAAGTTAAAAAAACAGGGGATGAAAATCATCATTATCAATGGGCCAAACCTCAACTTATTGGGGAAACGAGAGCCGGACATTTATGGAAGCCAGACATTTGAAGACTATTTCGCTTCCTTAAAAAGCAAATTTCCACAAATCGAACTCGATTATTTCCAAAGCAATATTGAAGGAGCACTCATTGATAAAATCCAGGAAACAGGCTTTTCATATGATGGGATTATCCTCAATGCTGCTGCCTATACGCATACTTCCGTTGGAATCGGCGATGCAGTCAAAGCCGTTGAAACACCGGTGATTGAAGTCCATATTTCCAATACGTTTTCCCGCGAAGCCTTCAGGCATCAATCATTCATATCTCCGCATGCCAAAGGAATTGTCCTCGGATTCGGCCTGCAAAGCTACGAGCTGGCACTTTTATCCTTTTTAAACTAAATTATTCCGCGCCTTACATGAAAAAAAATTGCCTGCTCCTATTGTTACTGATTTCATTTGCCGGTGTTGCCCAAATAAAAGGAACTGTTTCCGATGATAAAGGAACGCCGCTGCCGTTTGTCAACATTTATTTTGAGAATTCCTATAAAGGAACGACCACAAATGATGTCGGGAAATATGAACTGAATGTCAAAACGCCCGGAAAATACACGATCTCATTCCAATACCTTGGCTACAAAACCAAAAAAATCACCGTTGACGCTGACCAATTTCCGTATATATTAGATATCGGACTTGTAGAAGAAAACATCCAGCTTAACGAGGTTGTCATCAATCCGAAAGCAAATCCTGCCAACGAAATTATCCGGAACGCCATTGCACATAAAAAGGAAAACTCGGAAAAAACCGCGCGTTACAAAGCCGATTTTTATTCCCGGGGGATTTTCAGGATTAAGGATGCGCCAAAAAAAGTGCTGGGGCAAAAGCTCGACATGTTCGACGACATCCTGGATTCGACCCGAAGCGGCATCTTATACTTGTCTGAAACCGTTTCCAAAATCGTTTACCAAAAACCAGATAAACTCAAGGAAACCATCATCGCCTCAAAAGTCAGCGGCGACGACAACGGGTTTAGTTTCAACAATGCGGCTTCGGTCAATTTTGATTTTTACGAAAACTACCTGCCGTTTGAAGTCAATGTCATTTCCCCGATTGCCAACAACGGATTCAATTATTACAAGTACAAACTCGAAGGCTCATTCTTTGACGAAAACAGGCAGCAGATCTATAAAATTAAAGTCACGCCACGCCGCAATACCGAACCTGCCATGGACGGCTACATTTATATAGTGGACGATACATGGGCGTTGTATGCTGTCGACCTGAGCATCAAAGGCAACCAGATGCAATCGCCGGCCATCAACTTACTGACATTAAAACAGAGTTTCAGTTACAATACCATCAATAAGATATGGGTCAAAAATACGCAGACACTCGATTTTGAGGCCGGAATATTGGGCATCAAATTGTCGGGAAGGTTCACTTATGTCTATACGAATTTCGAGTTTGAGGAGCAATTCGCGAAAAGAACGTTTACCAACCAAGTGCTGTCGTTTGAAGAAGGTGCGAATAAAAAGGAAGATAATTTCTGGAATACGATCCGTCCGGTTCCGTTGACATTGGAAGAAAGCACCGATTATGACAAGAAAGGCAAACTGCAAATCAAGAAAAAGTCGCAGGTTTACCTCGATTCAATCGACAAAAAACGGAATAAGTTCAAGGTTTTCGATATCATTAGTGGCTATGGTTACAAAAATTCGTTTAAAAACCGGGAGTTAAATTATGACGGAATCCTTACCGGAATTGGGTTTAATACTGTCCAAGGCTACAATTCCACGACGGGTTTTTCCTTTACCAAACGCGATCCGGACAAGCGGGCCTTTTGGACAATTGGAACCAATTTCAATTATGGCATATCCGAAGACCGTTTTCGCGCTTCGGGTTATCTGACAAGAAAATTCAACAACACCACAAACCGGCAGATGACATTGTCGGGCGGAAATACAATCGAGCAATTTAATCCCGCAAACCCGATCAGCCGGATTGTCAACAGTATTGCAACGACTTTTTTCAGGAACAATTTCATGAAATTGTACGACAAGACTGCGGCAAAAATAAACTACCAGGAAGAAGTCGTAAACGGATTGCAGCTGACCGCCAATGTCGAATATTCCCGAAGGAAGCAACTCTTCAACAACACCGATGCGTCAATCCTGAGAAATGACAAAGGCTATACGTCAAACAATCCTTTGGCACCTGACGATTTTACGACACCGTTTTTCGAAACGCACAATCTCGCAAAGGCATCATTGACGGCCAGGCTTAGTTTTGGGCAGCAATATTGGACAAGGCCTGACGGTAAATTCAACATCCGCAACGACAATTATCCAACGTTGTTTTTGGGTGCCGAAAAAGGATTTGCGGGAAGTGAGAAAAATTATGAGTTCGAACATGTGTTTTCACGTCTCTCATACGACCTGACCCTTGGAAATAAAGGCGTTTTGGGCATGAACCTCAAAGCCGGTAAATTTTTTGACGCCGACGGAATTGCATTCATCGACTACAAACACTTTAACGGAAACCAGACACATATTGGCCAAGTGGAGCGCTACCTGAATGTTTTTAACCTGCTGCCATATTATTCTTCGAGCACGAATGACAGCTATTTTGAATCGCATTTTGAACACAATGACAATGGATATATCATGAACAAACTGCCATTGCTGAAGAAACTGAAATCGACTTTAGTGGTCGGATTCCACAATCTTGCCATTCCGGACCGGAAACCTTATAATGAAGTTTCTGTGGGATTGGACAATCTTGGTTTTGGAAAATTTAGGGTATTCCGATTTGATTATGTGCGTTCCTATCAAGGCGGCTATATTGAAGACGGTGTCGTTTTTGGCCTGAAATTCTTGAATATCCTGGATTAATTCCTGAAAAACACATCATAACCAAAACGCAAAAGCGTCCCGACAACGACAATCAGGAAAAATATCCGGATAAACCCATTTCCTTTTTTGATGGCGAGCTTTGCGCCAACCCAACCGCCAAAGGCATTGCAGGCAGCCATTGGCAACGCAATCGCCCAAATGATTTTGCCTTTTAGCACAAACAGGCAAATTGACCCGAAATTCGTGGCGAGGTTTACCATTTTGGCATTCGCCGAAGCATGCAGGAAATCAAAGCCCAATACCGTAATGAAAGCCACAACCAGGAAACTGCCGGTTCCGGGACCGATGAATCCGTCATAGAAACCGATGCACAGGCTCATCAAAATCGCATAAATGAATTGCCGTTTTACAGTATGTGCTTTTGCGTGGTGTTGTCCGAAATCTTTTTTGGTAAACGTATAAATGGCCAGCAAAGTAAGCACGACAAGCAACAGCGGTTTCATAAAATCATTGGAAACCATCGTCAATAACGTTGATCCGCAAAAGGCTGCGCCAAAAGCAACTATTGCCATGATGCCGAGTAACTTCCAGTTCATCGTGACTTTCTTCAAATATTGGAAAGCTGCAAAACCGGTTCCGCTGAATGCAGGAATTTTGAGCGAACCGATCAACGTCGAAACCGCCAAATTAGGCAGCAATATCAACGCAACCGGTGTTTGTATCAATCCGCCGCCACCAACAATCGCATCGACAAATCCTGCAGTAAATGCGGCAAGGCAGAGAAAAATCAACGTATAGGTTTCCATATGGCAAAAATAAAAAACCCGCGTAAGTTGCGGGTTTTAATTATCAATTAATGTATTCAATTAGGCGATTCTCTCGATTTTCGCACCCAAAGCCCTCAATCTTCCATCGATATCTTCATAACCGCGGTCAATCTGCTCAATATTCTGGATGACGCTCGTGCCTTTTGCGGAAAGTGCTGCAATCAAAAGGGAAATTCCAGCGCGGATATCCGGTGAGGACATCGTGGTCGCTTTCAACTGCGATTTAAAATCATGCCCGATAACGACAGCGCGGTGCGGATCGCAAAGGATAATTTTCGCACCCATATCAATCAGTTTATCGACAAAGAACAAGCGGCTTTCAAACATTTTCTGGTGGATCAAAACATCGCCTTTCGCCTGCGTTGCGGTCACCAAAACGATGCTCAGCAAATCCGGGGTAAACCCAGGCCACGGCGCATCGGCAACCGTTAATATCGAGCCGTCAATATCAGTTTTTATTTCGTAATTTTCGTGTGTCGGGATAAAAATATCATCGCCGCGTCTTTCCAAAGTAATGCCCAATTTCCTGAACACATTTGGTATCACGCCGAGATTTTCCCAACTGACATTCTTGATCGTGATTTCACTGCGTGTCATCGCCGCCAATCCAATCCACGAACCGATTTCAATCATATCCGGCAAAATCCTGTGGTCGCATCCGCCAAGGCTTTCAACGCCTTCAATCGTCAATAAATTGGACCCGACACCAGTGATTTTCGCACCCATCGAATTCAGCATTTTGCACAATTGCTGTAAATACGGCTCACATGCCGCGTTGTAAATCTGTGTCGTGCCTTTGGCCAAAACCGCTGCCATAACAATATTTGCCGTTCCCGTTACCGAAGCTTCGTCCAAAAGCATCGTTGCCCCGGTCAATCCTTCAGTCGTTTCGACACCATAGAAATGGTCTTCGCGGTTGTAGCGGAATTTCGCGCCTAAGTTGATAAAGCCTTCGAAATGCGTATCCAATCTTCTTCTTCCAATTTTGTCGCCGCCCGGTTTCGGGATGTAACCCCTGCCGTAGCGCGCCAAAAGCGGACCAACAATCATAATCGAACCTCTTAAAGAACCACCTTCTTTTTTGAAAGCTTCCGTTTCGAGATAACCGACGTTTACATCGTCTGCCTGGAACGTAATCGAGCCTTTGCCGTTTTTGGTGATTTTAACGCCAAGATTTCCGAGCAAAACCACGAGTTTATTGACATCGACAATATCGGGAATATTGTTTATCGTCACTTTTTCAGGCGTCAGCAATACGGCACACAAAATCTGCAATGCCTCGTTCTTTGCGCCTTGAGGCGTGATTTCTCCTTTGAGGCGAATGCCGCCTTCGATTTTAAAAATTCCCATCTTCTAGAATTATGAGTTTATACCTATTGTGGCTTTCTGTTGTTGTTTTTGTGTGCCGGATTATTGGGCTTGCCGTTTTTCGTAATCTTCGGCTTTTGTGCGCCGCCCGGAATAATTTTGTTTGACACGCGTTTGTTGGTGCGCATCAAATCTGTCGAATTCAGCAATTCTTCCGAACTCTGCGTCAGGTTGATTTTTCCGCCCGACAATTCATACAAATGCTCAAAAATCACATCATCTTTGACCGTGTCCTTGTTCCAGCTTAAGTACGATTTTTTCATATGGTTCGCGATGACTTTAATAAGCGCATCCTTCATTTCGCCATCGTCCCATTTGTTGGCGACATCAATCATATACTTGATATTGTTGCCATAAAAACGGTATTTCGGGAAATTCTGAGGGTATTGCAGCACATCTGGTTTCAGTTGCAACACCTCGCGAGACGGAATCGGGTATGGCGAATCGACGTCGAGCCTAAAATCGGACATGATGAAAATCTGGTCCCACAATTTGTGTTGGAAATCGGGTACGTCACGCAAGTGCGGATTTAAATTCCCCATGACCTGGATGATGTATTTCGCGAGTTTGTTGCGCTCGGCCTTGTCTTCAATCGCAGTCGCCTGGTCAATCAGTTTTTGCAAATGCCTGCCATATTCGGGGATGATGAGATGCGGTCTTTCAGCATTGTATTCCAAGTAATGAACCACGTCATTCGCATTCTCTTTCTGATATTTTATCACCATAATTTATAGGGAAATGATGCCTTCAATGGCAGCAACTTCTTTGTATTTGTCGATTATTTGCTGGGCACTTTCCATCTGGACATTGATGGAAATACTCGTATACTTCTCGGTTTTGGATTTTGTAGTATGCATCACGGCGCCCATGCCGTTAAACGCATTTTCGACAGCGAGGACTTTGGTTTCGAAA